>BNJU01002500.1_pt1 | contig 79888 bp, 129 predicted proteins | sample 8539281 | NCBI WGS metagenome assembly BNJU01 (sample SAMD00202456, study PRJDB9452) | human saliva metagenome | isolation source: human saliva | place: Japan
GGACATATGTATTGTCATTGTAGTGGAAGTACTACAATTTGATGCACCAAAACCAGAGTTATACATTTGGTCTTAACTTTAACGCCATAAAGAAGTTGCAGAATCTTCAAACGATTTCGCATTAGCAGTCAGAATATCCAAAACGTACAACGTTAATTTCAAACAGATGTTATTGTATTAGACGTTGTAAACAACGGCAAATTATTAATCATCAAATAGTTTCTGCTAGAGGAGGACTTAAATGGATGCACGTGACGTAATCAAACGCCTTATTTATTACTGAGCTTCAATGCTTACATTGACGAAAAGAAATAGTTTTGAAGTTGATGTACAAAGAAATTCAAGTACGCCTGTCGTAGGAAGAAATTTTGGTGTTAAAGTTGGAAAAGCAATATCTTAAATGGATGCTAAATCTAAACGTTAATGCTACGTAGGTTACATCTAACAAACGTCAAAGCAATTAGAAGCTACAAAAGATTCAAAAGATATTCACTATTTCGCCAGAAGCGAATCTTTCCAGAAAAGAAAACTACTATAATAGCTAGGAGGAAATAGACGTACATTAAAAAATATAATCCAACTTCAAACTATTGTCGTAATATGACAGGTTATGACTTCATAAACTATGTCAACAATTAGAAAAACTTTGTTAACCATCAAAAACGAACGCTGGTCGTACCAGCCATGCAAAATCACTGTATGTCACCAAGGCGGCGGACACAAACGTGCTGTCAAAGATCGACTTCAAACGCAACAAGATAACGTTTAGCGGCGTTTCACTCAATCGAGCATGATCCCAAACCGTACAGCAACATTGCATTAGACCACTATGTGATGGTGCGAAGCATATATCACGCCCAAAAGGTTTAAAAAGGTGGTCACCCTATCGAATCAGAGAAAATGCTGATATTAAAGCAGGTAAGCTAACACAGCAAAACATCCTAGTGGGTAACAACCAACATTAAACAAACCAGGCAGTGCGGACAATTAGTTCGTTCAGCTGGTATGGCAAGTACTGGTCAAGAAGGTAAATGTAATTTAGTTCGTTTGAACCAGTAGTTCAGCGATCTCTTTCAACTACGTGCAACAATCGGTACCAAGGGTAACGAACAACACGGAATTAATTAACTTCAAAGCAGGACGTTCGTTGGAAACGTAAACGCCCAACAGTTCGTGTTCTGTGAATGAACCTCAATGATCGACCACCGTCGGCAGTGGTGGTAAGGTCGCGCTCCTATCGGACGTCCCACCACCCATATGGCAAAACCAGCTCGACACAAAACTCAGTGAAAGTTTGCCCAACAAGCTTTACGTTGTATTCAAAACACCACCAGACAACAAATCCGATTCGGCTAAATTCATGAGGATTTCCGTAATGGGTCGTAGTTTGCAAAAAAGGACCTTCAGTCGATGATCATCAGAGCAGCGAAGCTGCCGCGCAGCACAAAAAGGATCAAACTTGCTCAACAATTAAACTTTATGGACAAACAATTGCTGAAGGCGGATGGCAGAAAACATACCCAGTATATTCGAAATACACGTAGAATGCCAAATAGTAATTCTATAACAGAATCATTGGTTGTAAGGAATAGATGCATGGAAATCTCAAACGTACTAATGAGGAGACTGAAAACACAGAACAAATCACATCAGAAAGAAAGGTGAAACAGTTCGTATTGCACCCTGTTTGATCTAATTAGGTAAAAAATTCAGATGAATTTAATCTTGAAATTTGATAACACGTTCATCACCACCTGGGAAATAATATTCGTGATTGAAGAATGGAATATACTGACTTTGACGTTGAAAACTTAGAGGATAAAGGAAGCCACGAACGAAGGATCAACTTATAAATGCTGCTTCCAACCAGCGTTCGAACCCAAACGCACAAGCCACTGCAGCGGTAATTATAGAAGGAGGATGAACCAGGGCTGCACCATTAGGAATGCGGTCGGAACTGAACCCCTGCACTGATTCAAAAACAGAAAAGATTTCAGACCTCATGAAGATCAAAACCGTGATTGAGATCCTAAACATTAAATGTTTTGTGTCATCAATTGAAATTGAACGCGTTAACTGCAGCAATGTTTCAACCACAGCTAAACCAGGTATGGCAAATGGCAAAGTGGTATCCAGTAGATAAATTACGTACAAACTAAAACAAACTAATGGTAAAATGAGCCCATACTCACATTGTTGAAATCAAAAAACCTGACTTAGATGCTAAATTAGTTATTGAACTGCCGCACCAGAATCGTCGCAACAAGCTCGTCGCACAAAACAAAGCTATCCAACGTACAATGCGCGCTGGTGCTAAAGGAATCAAAACAATGGTATCAGGTCGTTTAAACGGGTGCTGATATCGCCTGCTCTGAAAGCTATTCGTAGATGAATGTCTCCATTGCATACATTACGTGCGTGACATTGACTACGCATGGAAGATACAACATACAAACAGTGTTAAACTTGATTCATCATGGTCATATTACCAACAAGAAGAACAAAAACCTGAGAAAGGAGGGAAATGTAATCATGTTAGTACCTAAACGTAAAACACCGTCGAGTTCCGTGGAAATGCGCGAAGCTAAAGGTGCAGTAAGTAGTATTCGGTACATACGGTTTACAAGCAAATAAACTTCACCGGATTGGCAAACCGTCAAATCAGCACGTATCGCTATGACACGTTAAGTACGGTGGTGGGAAAGGCGATTAAAATTTTCTCACGAACGCAATAATAGCCAAAGCCATCGGGGTTCGTATGGGTTCTGCAAAGGGGCGCCCAGCGATGGGCTGCACCAGTTAAACGGCAAAGGAGGTTCCGAACGGCAAAATCAGAAGTTAGCAGCACGCGAAGCTTTTGTTTGGCATCACACAACTGTTAAAACAAAAATTTGTGAAAACGCGAAGAAATGGGTGGTGAACTGAAATGAAGGTTAGCCGAACTTAAGAAAGAACTTAAAGGGTTATCCATCGCTGAACTTAAGGAAAAGAATGAAACAAGAACTATTCAACTTTACGATTCCAACTTGCCGCCGTAATTAGAGCAAAAGCAGCACGCATTCGTGAAGTACAAACAACGGCACAAGACCAACAACAAGAAGACCGCAAAATAACGTGAGGCAACAGTCATGACTGTAGAACGTAACCAACGTAAAGTATATCACACGCGTTGTCGCGATAAGATGACAAAATGTAGAAGTTGCAATCGAAACTTACAACGTCAATGCAATCCTATGGTAACAAAGAAGAGTACTAAAAATTTGTAGCCTGGGTGATGAAAACAACCGCAAAAGTTAGACATTAAGATTATGTGAACTTCCATTGTCAAAACAAACGTTTAGCGAAATGCAAGTGAAGAAGCAGTAATTATTAATTTCAGTTTGTGTACATTTGGCGATAAACGAGATCAAAAGAGGAAATCAATTAAAAAGTGGCTGACAACCCAGTGCCCGTAAGTGTTAACACCAGAGTTCTAGGCGTGATCCGCCAAAACAGCTGGCTATCGGTGACGTAATCGTTGCATCCGTTAAACAAGGCACCAGTGGAGTTGTTGCAAGGGATGTCGTTAAAGTTTAAATCGTTCGTACTAAATCAGTACGTCAAAGATGTCTATACATTAAGTCTGGACGAAAATGCATGCGTAATCATTCGTAGACAAGAGCCTCGTGGAACACGTATCTTTGGGACCAGAAGCTGCACGTGAATTATGTGACAACAACCGCATGAAGATCGTTTCATTAGCTCCAGTATTATAATTTCATCAAAATCGAAGGAGGGTACACGTAAACTGGGTGACATCGTAAAAGAACCTCAGGTAAAGACAAAGGTAAAGAAGGAAAATCTAAAGAGCTTTCCTAAAAAGACCGTGTAATCGTTGAAGGTGTTAATACTACAGAAACATCAAAAACCATCTCAAGTGAACCAAATAGGGGAATCGTTGAAGTGGAAGCCCAACTATGTTTCAACGTGTACGTTCAGACCCAACTACAGGTAAAGCAACTGCACAGGCTTTTAAAGTAGAAAACGGTGAAAGGCATGCGTACCTAAAGGTCGTAACAAAGCATAATTCAGTAATTTGAGGAAGGAGGACCATCCCGCAGAATCGCTTAAATGCAAAATACAAAACGAAGTAGCACCTTTCCATTAATTGAAAAAATTTAACTACAAATCAGTTATGGAAGAATTCAAAAGAAAAATCACATATGGGTGTTGGTGATGCAAACATCTAACGCTAAAAACTTAAAGTGCTGAAGAGTTAACATTAACTTGGTCAAAACCAGTTGTAACAACCGCGAAGAAATCAATCGCTGGTTTCGTTTATTACGGAAGGTATGCCAATCGGAACCAAAAGCACTGTTGTAGGAAACGTATGTATGACTTTAGACAAGTGAAACAGTTTCCCATTACCTCGTGTACGTGACTTCCGTGGGATTTCTAAAAATCTTTTGATGGACGCGGCACTTACACATTAGGTACAGAACATTAATCTTCCCAGAAATTGACTACGATCGCGGTGACAAAGTTCGTGGTATGGATATTGGTATCGTAACAAATAGCTAATACAGACGAAGAAGTAAAAAGAATTATTAACCCAACTTGGAATGCCTTCCAAAATAAAATAAAACTCACAGAGGCGTAGAAGTTTGGCTAAAAAATCAACATCGCAAAGAACAACGTCCAAAAATATCGCCAACTCAAGAACATACTCGTTGTGAACGTTGTGGTCGACCACATTCAGTTTATCGTAACCAAACTTTGCCGTGGCTTGTTTACGGAGCTTGCCTAAAGGCAAATCCCAGGGAATGAAGAAAAGTTGGTAATCATTACTACTTGATAAAGGAGGTACCATTATCGGTTGGTGACAGAGGTCCAATCGCGGATTTTCTTTAACTCATTCGTAAACGCGAAATATGTACTTCCGTCACGAATCACTAGAAGTTCCATCAAACATGAAAGTTAAGTATACGTAAAAGCATCTTAAAATCTGACGATTCATCAAAGACTTCTCAGTTGGAAGAAGATGGTAAACAGGCACATGAAAGTGTTCTTTGAAAATATGGTGGTTAACGAACGTAAAATTACAGGATTGAAACGTATTTAAAACCTGGTTTACGTGTTTACGTTAAACAGGTGAAGTTCCTAAAGTTATTAAACGGTTATAGAATCGCTATTGTATCAACATCTGAAGGTGTCATTAGACAGACAAAGAAGCAAGAGCTATCGCAGGTGGAGAACACCCAGCATACGTTTGGTAATCTCAGGAAAAACAAGGAGGTGCGTCGCAAGGAGCCGCATCGGTAATTAAACCAGTCGTTATCTCGTGCTGGAGTAACAGTAGACGTTAAGGGACTCTACAGCAACAGTTAAAGGTCCTAAAGGTGAATTAAGTTATACATTTAACCAAAACATTTCTTTAGAACAACGCGAAGGTGAAGTAGTATTCACTCGTCCAGATGATTCAAAAGAAAACAAAACAATCCACGGAACAACCCGCGCAGTTTTCAACAACATGGTAGTTGGAGTTACTGAAGGATTCCAAAAGACGAATTAATCGACGTGTGCCCAATTACAAGGTACTTAGACAACGTTGATATTTCATCCAGTGAGTTCACCGAAGAAGGAGAGAAATCGAAGTTCCTTCTAATACAAAAGTAATCGTTAAAGGTTATGACAAAACAGTTGGCTGAATTAGCTGCTAATCATTCGTGGCGTACGTCCTCCAGAACCTTATAAAGGTAAAGGAATTCGTTACGTCGATGAATTTGTACGTCGTAAAGAAGGTAAAACAGGTAAATAATTTTAGTGATTATTTACCTTTTGTTGCGCTTATCGCAGCATGATTAATTAATAAGAGGTGAAAATTGTGATTACAAACCAGACAAAATAAAAGCGCGTCAAACTCGTCACGCACGTGTTCGTCGTAAAATCTCTGGTACCGTTGAGCGCCCACGCTCGAAACGTTTTTCGTTCTTAACAAAAACATCTACGCTCAATTAATTGATGACGCAGCGGTGACGCCAGCGCGCCTCTACTTAGATACTAATGTAGAAAACGGAACACTGAGGAAGCTTCTGCTGTAGGTAACTCACCGCAGAACGCGGACTTGAAAATATTAAAGAAGTAGTTTCTTTGACCGTGGTGGATACTTATACACTCAGCGGACGTGTAAAAGCTTTTAGCTGAAGCCGCACGGAAATGGACTAGTATTCTCAGGAAAAGGAGGATCCACATTTCATGGTTACATTGATGCAAGAAACTTCTAGAATTAGAAGATCGTTGTTGCGATTTCAACTGCGTTACAAAAGTTGTAAAAGGTGGACGTCAAGTTTACGTTTTGCTGCCGGCAGTTGCTTTGTGACCATAATGGACAAGGGTTTCGGCACTGCAAAGCCTGAAGCAGTAGCTATTCGTAAGCTATTGAAGATGCTAAGAAAACCTTATTGAAGTTCCAACTAGTGGTCTTACACCCCACGAAGTTATATCGTCGTGGTGTAACGGTATTGTTAAAACCAGCTCAAGCCGGTTCAGGAAACTGGCAGTAGGTGGACCAGTTCATGTTAATTAGCAGGCATTTCAGACGTAACTTCAAAATCTTTAGTCTAAACACACCAGTTAATATGGTTCAAAGTACAATCATGATTAAACACAAACGTGTTGAAGATGTTGCATTACGTGGCAAATCAGTTAAGAAACTTTAGATAAGGAGGACATTAAATGGCAGAATTAAAGATTACTTAAAGAAAAGTTTGATTGACGTCTCAAAACCAAATCGATACTTGTAAAGATTAGGGTTTAACAAAATTGTTCAACAGTTGAAGAACCAGCTAACGTAGCTATCAAAAGGCGTCACTGCGGATGTTACAGTTTTACGAACTTATAGAGGAGGTGCTCGAATGATGAAACTCGTGACTATAACCAGCTGAAGGTTCTCGGAAGAAGCAGGAGGCCAAGGTCTAGAATGGTAAACTGCTGACGCAAAGAAAAGTCAAGGAAGCACGAATTGTGGCAGAACAACCACACCCTACCCCAAAACGTGGTTTCCAAAATATTAATCGTAAAGAATATGCAGTTAAATCAAATGACAATCGTTTGAAGAGGTTTCAAGAAGTAACCGCGGCTGTACTAGTTGAGGCTGGTATCGCAAAACGAAAAAAAGACGGTATCAAGTGTTAGCTAATGGTAAACTTGAACGCAAGTTAACTGCAATAAATTTCTCGCAAGTACAAAAGAAGCAGTAATAGTTGTGAGGGTGGAACTGTAGAGAGGTGATTCATCGTTTACTCTACTAAAGAATGTTGTTCAAATGAAAGACATGAAAACGTCTGTTAACGCACGCTGATCAAGATCGTGCTACTGTCTCAGTAAATGTTGGAGCACCAAAACATTTGTGTAATAACAGGAATTTTCGGATTGTTAACATTAGTAGTGGCTTTATCAAATATTACCTTGCCGGAGTTTGCCTTGGAACATCAACGAATGTCCAATTGTTATAAATGGATATTCTACCAATTGTTGAGTAATTAAACAAGGGGAAGAATGTCAAATTAATTGCACCGGTTGTCAATTGCATTGATTTTTCCACATATACCACTAGTCGTTTGGTCAACTATGGGTTACCCAATAACCAGGCCAAAACATCTTAATGATTGCACTTAGCATTGAGCTGGTCTCATGTTCCCAATGGTTGGGAGATATGATTACCGTTATGATTGGTAACGCCTAATTCTAATCTTCAATGGGCATGATACGCGAATTGCGTAAATCAAATTCAAGGTCGTACAGACACTGATTTTACCGCAGATCTACAAGTATTTAATCAAGATTGAGCTGAAGCTGCTGGTGTTAGTAGAGATTGAAACGCTTAAACGTCACCAATCTCATACCCAAAACGTGCAACTGGTCTATGAAACATTCATACCTTTTAACCTGCAGGGCACCTGTTATCTTTGGCGAAGTTCATTTATGACATTGCCATCAACTATTTTGGGTTTGTATGCAAAGATCATAGTGAATCTGGCTGGTACCAAACATTTTTGATTTTCAAAACGCTGGGTGCAACATTATAGTGTTAATTGTTGTATTTATATTTTCATGCTTTCGCAATGGCAACCAGAAAGCAGCAGAAAACTTACAAAATCAAGCGGATATATTTTATGTCTCACCAAAGATATACAGAACAATTCGTTTCAGGTACTTTTACTACGATTGAGGCAGCTGGTGCTCTTTTATCTTGCGGTATCTCGTCTTTCCACAGCTTCAGCATTGCGGTCCTACCACGGATTGATAAGCTTGTGGCGTACGGAACCTTCCTTTAATCGTTGTTGGGGTGTAGCGTTAGAGTTGCCGACAAATTGAAGGACGTACAATTAAACGTAAGTATAAAGGATTTATTGAGAATAATAAGAAACCACAAGATGCAGCAAAATGCGTTTTGGCTTCGTTCTTCAGTTGCGATTCTAGGAGGCAACTAAGAACATTATCTAATGGGTCACCGCAGGTAAAGGTACTCAAGCAGAAAAAAATCGTTGCTACATACGAATTCAATATTTCAATAACAGGAGATATGTTCCTGTGCCGCGGCGCAACAAGAAACTGAATTAGCCCTAAAGCTAAATCATTCATGGATAAAGGCGAATTAGTACCTATTTAGTAACAAACGGCATGCGAACGTTACAAGCTGATACAGAAAAAGGACTTTGTTGACGGTTTCACGTACTCAAGCATAAGCGAGCGCTTGATAAAATCTTAGAGGAATTAAACCGCTCAATCGATGGCACTAATATCGAAGTGAACCCAGAAATTCAATGCAACGTCTAACAGGAAGAATTATTGTCGTAACTGTGGTGCACACTACAAAACAAATAATCCACAAACTTAAAGTAGAAGGTACATGTGATCGTTGGACTCATGATTTTATCAACGAAGACGACAAACTGAAACAGTGGAAAATCGAATTAAAATTGTAATACTGAACAATCAAAACCAATCTAAACTACTATAATGCAAAAGGTTTATTACGTAATGTTGATGGAGAAAGTACTGGATAAATCAAACAATTCAATCAATTATGTATGAACCTCGCTTAGAACTGGCTGTTATCTTGAATTATGGTAGCTAAAATTGGTATATCGAAAGTTAGATAACGGTAGAAGTCTCGTCAACAATCCAAAAAAAAACTTTTTACAAGTAAGGAGGATGAGACATGGCAAAGGAAGATGTAATTGAAATTGAAGGTATTGTTAATGAAACATTACCGAATGCGATGTTCAAGGTCGAGACTTGATTGGTCGCGAGAAGGTTTGGCGCATGTACTGATCCGGATGCACTACAGCTAGAGTACTGGGCGATAAAGCTACGGTTGAGATTATCACCGTACGATTTAACGCGGAAGAATCACGTATCGCTTTGAAATAATGGACTCCATGTTGGTCGAAGCTAGAGGAGAACTTAAATGATAAGTTAGAGGCATCAGTAAAACCATGATTTGCGAAAAATGTAAAAAGTATTCAAACGCAATGGTAAAGCATATGGCCGATTTGTCAAAATCCCAAAACATAAACAACGTCGAGGATAATATATAAGGAGGTGCTCATTAGTATGGCCTCGTATTGCGGGTGTGGATATTCCACATGAAAAACGTGTGTTGTTATTTTCTTTGCTATACTTGCGAGTATCGGTCTTACTACTTCAAAACAAACTTTATGCAGCCGCTAACGTTAGTGAAGATACCGTGTTCGCGATTTATCGAACGATGAGTTGACCGCATCCGTGCTGGAAGTGGATAAACTAAAATTGAAGGTGACTTACGTCGTGAAGTGAACTTAAACATCAAACGCTTGATGGAAATTGGTTCATACTGTGGAGTTCGCACACGTCGTGGTTACCAGTTCGTGGTCAAAATATAAAGAAAATCAATGCCTCGTACTCGTAAAGGCCCAAGCTGAGGCGTGCAGGTAAGATAATTTAGAGAAGAAGAAGGAGGCACTCCTTCGCGGCAAAGAAAGTTGTGCAACGACATATGCAGAAAAAGAATATTGAGATCTGGTGTGGCGCACATCCGTTCAACATTTCGTAATAATACCAACGATTATGATTACGACGATTCATGGTAATGCTGCTCTCATGGTCTTCTCGCAGGTGTAGGAGTGAAGGTTCTAAAATCAGCACCATTTTGCTGCTCAAATGGCTGCTGAATCTGCTGCAAAAGGTTCAATGGAGCATGGAATGAAAACTGTAGAAGTTTCTGTTAAAGGTCCTGGTTCAGGTCGTGAGGTGCTATTCGTTCATTACAAGCTACTGTTTAGAAGTGGCGTGGCGCAGACGTAACACCAATCCTCCTGCACGGACAGTCGTCTCCAAAACGCCGTCGTGTAATGCCGTAGTTGTTATTGTTGAATTTTGTCGGATCGATACGTCGATGAACGTACGTTTTGAAAAGTCAAACAAACATGATCGAAATTGACCCAGTGAGGACGACCGAGCAGCGAAGATGCAAAGTTTGCAAATTCGTTGTTGAGCAACTTGAACGACGGGCGCGTACTACCTTGAGAGAGACCCATTACGCTGATCTTGTATCGTCACTTCCATGTCGTAGGTGATGTCTCCAAATGGATGGCGTTTGGCGAATTTTCGCGTCAACAGATGCAGCGTGGTTGAAGACGCAGCTGCAATCATTTTAGCATTAAAAATTGCGCCATTGTCTTCTCAGTGAAGATGAGAAAATAAAGTATTAGGAAATTGATGTTAAAGGTCCATGCGTTAGTGACTGCAGGCGATATCAAACACGATAGCGACATTCAAGTCTCTAAACCCCTGATTTATACATCTGTCACAGTAGCTAGAAGGTGTCACTTCGCCCTTGTTCGCATAGACATGCTAAAATGGTCGTGATATGTTCGCCTGGACTACAATAAATCTGATAAATATGCTCTAGTGCGTAGCTGCAATTGATTCCTACTTCCATACTCTGATTAGCATAGTGAGACTGCTCGCCGAGAAACACTCGTGTTGAAGTCAAAAATGTATGATAAACTAACTCTTGATGTATGGACAGATGGTTCTATCGCACCTCAAGGAATGCTTTCTTGGTCATGCAGCTCATTTTAACACGAACATATGGTCTGTTAACTTTAAATGAGCGCTCAGTAAACTGCGCGTCGAAAAGAAGAAAGCTCGAGAACTTGTCTTCTTGAAAGTGCGCTGTGAAAGAACTAGACGCATCAGTCTGTTCATATAACTGCTTTGGCAAAACGTGCTGGAATTAATACAGCGACATGGATGCCAGCAAAGTCTGAAGCTGAAATGATCAGCACGTTTAACAACTTGGGTCGTAAATCGCTTGAAGCGAAAACAAGAAACTAAAATCGATTTCAATTTAGACTCTACGTCGATGAAGACTAATAGAAACCTTACGAAGGAGAATATTATAAAATGAAAGCTTATCGTGAAATTAGGACGACAAGTTTCATACAACGTCTGGCGTTACTACGTGACTTGGACAACTGGACTTTAATTATTAACTGAACGTATCGTTACTACTGAAGCTCAGACTAAAGGAAACCGTTCCCACTGTAGATGATTACTAGAGTAAACGTGAGACTTGTATACATGCAGTCGCCGTCGCGCCGTAATGTACGTAACGAAGTTGCAGATGATGTCTCGTGAAGAAGGCGAAAATCAAATCGTTGCTTAAAACAACGTTGCAAAACAAAGAAATTATTTTAATGTTGGCTTACTCGACGTTACAAAGCGAACGTCAAAGTGGATAAGCACTCGTATTCTTAAAAGCTGGAACCCTCGTCGTAGCGATGCTGCACCAATGCGTTTACTGGCGTGGAATTAGTTTAATATAACATCAATCGAACACTTTTCGATGGCTGGTGCGAAAGGCGTCATGATGGTAATAATCATCTGACTTTATAAGATGGGAAGTCTAGAGGCACTACAGATGCTGCACTTTTATTCTTTCCTTATGATTATTTAGTCTGGCTCGTTGCCTTTCCCGCCAAGTCTTTTATGGCGGAAGCACTCACGTAATAAGTGTATTTTATTTCTACATATTTTATATCATACACAGGATAAGGAAAGAGGTGTCGCATGTGGATGCAATTATTGGGTTAGAGATATTCATTACCGTTATCATGAAGACGTGCCATGAGACGCGCTGCATGGCTGAGTTTCACTCAGCGAAATTCGACGTGAATGGTTATGACGTACGGGCCACAATGGTTCTGGGAAATCTACTCGCTAAAGTCATGAATGATAGTCTAATCGAAGCAGGTAGCGGAGAAGCATGTCATGTGCGTGGGACGTCTGTTTAAACTGCATGAGACGGTGTATGACGCTAGACAGAATCGAGCTGGAATGCCTTCCAAAATCCTGATAATCAATCTCGTGGAACTACGGTGGAGGATGACATTGCCTTCGGTTGGAAAGTTATCGAGACTTCCCTCGAGAAGAAATGCTCAGAGCGATGTGACGCGTGCTCTTGAAATGGTGAAATGGAGTGACTTTGACTCGAAGGAACCTGCACGACTATCTCAGGGAGGCCGGTGCCAACGTGTGTGCGATTGCTGGTATGCTGTCGCTAGAACCTTCTGTGATTATTTCTGGACGACAGCTACCTAACAATGCTAGATCCTAAAAGGTCGTGTGCGAAGTCATTACGACGATTCAAAAGTTGCATAAGGAAAAGACATTACGGTCATTTCTGATTACTCATGGCAGTTTAGATGAAGCGGCACAAGCAGACCGTATTGTGTTGATGGAACAAGAGTGGAAATTCAACAAATCGGAACCCCTGAAGAAATCTTCAAAACTGGGAACGAAACTGGTTGAAAAGGTTCGATGCTTCCTTTTGCAGAGAAATTAATCAGTAATTTCATGAAAAAGGGATAGAAGTTCCTGAAGCGTATCTTGATGAAGAGGTTGGTGGAATGGTTATGGACATCCGTTTTAACGAAGTAAATTTCGCATACCAAGCAAATGCACCCTTTTTGAAACACGCGCTTTGTTGATGTGAACTTCAATATTCCAACAGGAAAGTATACGGCGATTATCGGACATACAGGCTCTGGAAAATCGACTGTACAAACACTTAAACGCGTTACTGAAACCAACAACTGGGACATGTAAACTCTTGGGGACCGTGTCGTTGATTCCTGAAAACGAGCAATAAGACTTGAAACCACTGCGCCAAAAGGTGGGTGTATGTTCCAATTTCAGAATCACAACTCTTCGAAGAAACCGTTGAAAAAGATATTGCCTTTGGACCGAAGAACTTTGGAGCCAGCGAAGAAGAGGCAAATCAATATGCAAAGAAAACTCTAAAAATTGTAGGACTTCCTGAAGAGGGTTTTTACATAGTCACCATTTGAGTTTATCTGGAGGACAAATGCGTCGTGTGCGATTGCCGGAGTATTAGCTATGCAACCAGAAGTCTTAGTCTTAGATGAACCGACAGCGGGCCTTGATCCAAAAGGTCGCTTTGAAATGATGGAGATGTTTGCAACACTCCAACGTGAAAAAGGAATTGCTATTGTACTGGTAACGCACCAAATGAACGATGTCAGTGAATATGCGGATTACGTCATTGTGTGTGAAAAAGGAACAGTAGTCAAAACAGGAACACCCGAAGAAGTGTTTGCGGATGCACATTGGCTACAAGAAAAAGCAACTAGGACTGCCTTCTACCATTCAATTTGTTGAAAAACTAAAGGCGAAAGAGTTTCCAAACAGACGCTCGTCCGATGAACCTTGAAGCCTTAGCTGACTTACTGTCTCACATACAAAAATGGAGGTGACACAAGTGCTCGATAAATTAATATTAGGTCGCTATTTACAAGGAGACTCATGGATTCTAAACTAGATCCAAGAACGAAATTAATTGGAACATTTGCATTTTGTATTAGTCATCTTCTTGGCTAATAACTGGGTAACATATGGCTTATTGATTGCCTATACACTCGTGGCGTTACTGTTGTCAAAGATTCCTCTAGGATTCTTTTTGGAAAAGGAATTCGACCATTAATTTGGGTCATTTATTTACGTAGCACTTCAAATCCTATTCATAAGCGGAGGAAGTTTACTGAATAGAGTTCCTAAGTGACTTCGAGGGATTATTAATGCGGTATTACCCATCTACGCTTTGTATTAATTATCTCATTCTCAACGCTCTTAACGCTAACAACTGCACCCTTGCAGTTAACGAGATGCGATTGAAGCCGTAATGAAAGCCCTTTCTGTTGTGAAGTTTCCAGTACATGAGGTTGCGTTAATAGTTGATCGATCGCGTTTCGTTTCGTTCCAACTTTAATGGATGAAGCACAAAAATTATGAACGCGCAAATGAGCTCGTGGGGGTTGATTTTGGAGAAGGAAATCTCTTTGAACAAATGAAGGCGATTATTCAATTCTTATTCGCTTTTTGTGAGCTCATTGAATCGTGCAGAAGACTTGGCCACAGCCATGGAAGCTCGTGGATACCAGGAGGAGACGGACGTACCGTGTTCTGAACTATGAATAAGAGGACGCCATTGCAGGGATTATCCTTATGGTTGCACAAATTTTTATTATTTGTATTAAAAGACATAAAAATAAGGAGCTTGACTTGTCGCTCTTTTTTGAAAGAAGGAAAAGGATGCAGCGATATAAACTCACGATTCAATATGATGGAACGCCTTATGTTGGATTTCAAGCGCAAGAGATGGAAATAGCATTCAAGCAGAACTGAATAAAAGCGCTCAAGAAGATGACAAAGGGTCAATACATTCCTGTCAGTGGATCTGGCCGGACAGATTCTGGGGTTCATGCCAATGGTCAAGTGGTTCATATCGATTGCAAAAACGCATGAGGCCAACTCACTTGTTCGTGCGATGAATAGCTTTATTACCAACTCAATCCGGATTGTTTCTGCAGAAGCGGTCTCTGAAGAGTTTCGCGCGCTATGAGTGTGACTGGAAACGATATATTTATAAAGTAACGACTGCACAGGTGCAGAGTCCATTTCTTCGTCAGTATGGCTGCATCACCCATTCGAAACGGATGTAGAACGCATCAACAAGGCTTTTTGAAGTAGTGATTGGAGAACATGATTTTACACTGAGTTTTTGTTCGACAAAAAGCGATAAGAATCAAAAGTTCGGGTTGTGACAAAGCAGAAGCGAAGAGATGGTGATGAGTTAATCTTCACTTTTGAAGGGAAAGGTTTCCTTTACAATATGGTTCGCATTTTAGTGGGAACGGTGCTTCAAATTGGAGATGGTTTACGAGAAGTCGAAAGAGATGAAACAGATTTTAGAAGCTAATGGACTCGAAATGCAGCAGGTCCAACAGCACCTTCTCATGGGTTATACTTAGATGAAGTGTTTTATAAGAATTTCAGCTAGAAATATGATAGGATGAAGATAGTTATTTTAAAAAGGAGTGTCAATATGGTATTAGAAAATTTTGATGTAAATTTACAAAAATATGCAAAATTACTAGTGTCTACAGGAATTAATGTTCAACCAGGACATACTGTAGTAATTTATGCAGAAGTGGAACAAGCACCTTTTGCACGTTTATTAGTTAAAGAAGCTTATCAATTAGGAGCAAGCGAAGTTATCGTTCAATGGAGTGATGATGAAATCAACCGTGACCGTTTATTATATGCTGCGGAAGATCGTATTACGACTGTTCCAGAACATAAAGTACAAGAAATGCACTATTTATTAGATCATAAAAGCAAGTCGTTTAAGCATTGTTTCTAGAGATCCAGATGCATTAAATGGAGTAGATACAAGTCGTCTTGCAAAATCAATGAAAGCTACAAGTGTTGCTTTAAAAACCAATGCGTGTTGCAGGTCCAATCGAATAAAATAAGTTGGACAGTAGCAGCTGCAGCAGGTAGCGCATGGGCTAAAAAAGTATTCCCAGAAGCAACATCAACAGAAGAAGCTGTAGATTTATTATGGAATCAAATCTTTACAACTTGTCGAGTATATGCTGACGACCCAGTTGCGGCTTGGAAAGAAACATGAAGAAAAATTAGACAAAAAGCAGCTGTTTTAAATAAAGAACAATTTGCTAAATTACATTACACTGCACCAGGGACAGACTTAACTCTAGGAATGCCTAAAAACCACGTTTGGGAAAAGTGCGAGTATCAATGCTCAAGGAGAGCACTTCATCGTAAAACATGCCAACAGAAGAAGTCTTCAGCTTCAGATTTCCGCATAGCTGACGGATATGTATCAAGCACAAAACCATTAAGCTACAACGGTAACATTATCGAAGGCATCAAAGTGACTTTCAAAGACGGTCAAATCACAGAAGTATCTGCTGAAAAAGGCGACCAAGTGATGAAAGACTTAGTATTCGAAAACAATGGTGCTCTGGATTAGGGTGAAGTAGCACTAGTGACGACCCATCACCAATCTCACAATCAGGCATTACATTCTTCAATACATTATTCGATGAAAATGCATCAAACCACTTAGCAATTGGTTCAGCTATATGCTAGCAAGTGTTAAAGGTGGCAGAAAACTTTCGAAACTGAAGAAGAATTAAGAGAAGCTGGATTAAACCGTGCGGATGTTCACGTGGACTTCATGATCGGTGGACCAGAAATGAACGTAGACGGTATTCGTGAAGACGGTATTGTTGTTCAATCTTCCGCAACGGAGACTGGGCTATTTAGTCGGATAAATTGAATCAGTAAAAGGAACGAACTTTGAGAAAGTTCGTTCCTTTTATGTTGTATAAGAAAAATTAATACGTCTATAAGAAAATTCAATTGGTAAAAACTTCACAAGGAGAGTACAATGAAAACAGAGGAATCCTTATAAAGTTCGTAATAATTCAATGAGTTCTAAGATGTTTTTGCGAATATTTTTCGTTTGGTCGATAAGCAACTCCGATAGGGAAGAATCCATTTTTATCGATGAGAGGAATCCATACGAGTTCGTCATCTGAATAAAATTCTTTATATTCCAGTGCCATGATGCAAACGGAGTTAAAAAGGTTGCAAGACTGGCGAGTAGTACTTCCCAGTTGTCGTCTACGTAAACGATATTCGGTTCAAAGCCAAAATGTCTAGAGCGTTGGTGTAATAATTTCCCAAGTATAAAGTGTTCCGGATAGAGGTGCTAAAAACGTTCCTCCTTCAAATCTTCAAAGGTATAGAGTCTCGAAGCTAGTGGATGACCTTTAGGAACGACAAGACTCGCCTGATAACCAGCGAAATGTTGTTGGAACGGTTCAATCATAATATTGGACTCAATCTTTGGGAATGAGAGAACACCAAGGTCGATTTTCATTTACGAGTGCAGTTTGAAGCTCACGCGAACCGCCTTGCACCATCGTTAAGTGAATCGAAGGATGCGACATCATAAAAACGCGAGAACTCAGGCATTAATTTGATCGCAAAAGTGTCGGTAGCTCAATTCGAATTGTTTCTTTTTGAGGTTGATTAAGCTCATGAATTTGAGCCACAGTCCCTTCCATCAAAGAAATGATTTTCTTACCATTATCGATATAAGAGCTGTCCAGCTCAGTCAGTCGAATACTATTGTTAGTTTGCTGAATAAATAGCGGAGTATGTAATTGGATTCTAATTTTTTAATGGTTTGAGAAAGGGTCGGTTGCGTAATGAACAAACTCACGAGCGGCACTAGAATATCCGCCATGGTCAACGATACTTATAAAGTAGTGAATGTGTTTAATATCCATTGACATCTCCTATCTCTTTTTAAGTGAACTGTTACACAACAATTGTCAACAAAGAATAAAGACGAAACAATAAGGTTTTTAAAACATAAAGGAGGAATTACGATGAAAAATTACAATCGCAGGTGCCGGTGCAATGGGAAGCCGCTTTGGGTTAATGCTCCATCAAGCAGGGCATAAAAGTACTTTTGGTAGATGGTTGGAAAAGATCATGTGGAAGCCATTCAAAAGGACGGTCTCAAGGCCAACTTTAACGGGGAAGAAGTTGTGGTGAAGTTGCCAGCAGTACTTCAAAGTGAAGTCACAGAAGCAATGACAAGTGACCTAATCATTTTATTTACAAAAGCGATGCAATTAGAAGGTATGCTAACAGATTTGAAACCAGTGATTCATGATGAAACAAGAGTCCTTTGCTTACTCAATGGAATTGGACATGAAGAAGTAATTGAACAATTTGTTCCAAAAGAAGATATCTTTTATCGGAAATACGATGTGGACGGCTGAATGGAAGGTCCAGGTCGTGTCAAACTCTTCAGTAGTGGGAACGGTAGCTGAAGAACTTAGTAGATACGCCAGAGGCAAAAACGAATGCCGAAGAAATCGTCGAGGTGTTGAACAGCGGGGGTTAAATGCGTCTTACTCTGAGAATATTCTATTCGCCATTTACAAGAAAGCATGTGTAAATGGAACGATGAATGGACTTTGCACTATCTTGATGAGTAATATGTATGAGTTTGGTTCTACAACGACTGCACACTTGATTGTTGAAAATATTGTGAAAGAATTTTCAAGTTGCAAAAATGAAAAACATTCTGTTAAATATTTCCAGAAATTGTAGATCATCGGAAACAAATTATTATCATCGTGAAACAATCAGGGCTTCATCACCCATCGATGTATCAAGACTTGAATGAAAAATAATCGTTTAACAGAAATCGACTACATCAACGGAGCGGTAGTGCGTAAAGGACAAAATATGGCGTTCCAACACTATAGTGAGTTTTTAACAGCATTGGTTCATTGAAAGAACAGATTCTGGAGCAAAATAGCTCACAGTAGAGGGGACAAAACTATGAAGCACTAAAGCAAAACAAAAATGACGGCTTCAGTTTTTATCAATAAAAATCTTAGCAGGACAGCTCTAGGGGTTATCGTCGGACTGATTCCAAATGCCGTTCTTTCAGCAATTTTAAAACATTTTGGTCAATATCCAATCGCAGTAACCATTACGCAAATCGCGGTTATTTTCCAATTAGCAACTCCACTTATTATCGGGGGCTTAATTGCATTACAATTCGGATTTAAACCAATGCCGATGATGGTTGTTGCAGGGGCCTGCTTCGTAGCCAGTGGGGTAGTGACGTATAATGCAGAACTTCAAAAATTTGTCGGTGCTGGAACAGGGGACTTGATTAATACAATGGTCACTGCAGGTATCGCTGTTGGAATGTTAATGCTGATCAAAGATAAATTCGGTTCAACTGCCGTTGTAGCAATGCCAATTGTCGTTGGAGTTGGATCTGCGCTTATCGGATTATTGCTCTTACCATACGTTAAAATGATTACTGCAGCGATTGGTCAAGTCATCAACGAATTCACAACATTACAACCAATTTTGATGTCAATCTTAATTTGCTGCTCATTTGCAATATTAATTATCTCTCCAATTTCTACAGTAGCGATTGGTTTAGCGATTCAATTAAACGGCGTGTCTGCCGGGGCTGCTGCTATGGGGGTTGCCGCAACAGCTGTAGCATTAGTAGTTCATTCATGGAAAGTCAACAAATCAGGGGTAACATTAGCCATTGCTCTAGGGGCTATGAAATTAATGATGCCTAACTTATTCAAATATCCAGTAATTTTGATTCCATGTTTATCAACAGCGATTCTTTCAGCGATTCCAGTAGCGCTCTTCTCAGTAAGTGGTACTCCACAATCTGCAGGGTTCGGTATCGTAGGGTTGGTAGGACCATTAGCTTCTATCGATGCTGGATTGAAGGTGGGCTTAGCAGCTATTGTATGGTTCGTTGTTCCAATTGCAGCAGCGATTGCAAGCAAAATTTTATTTGAAAAAGTTCTTAAATTATACGATTCTTCTGTCGTATTCAAATTCCAAGAATAAGCACTAAAATTCCTATCGACTCCTTCATGCAAGTTGCATGGAGGAGTTTATTTTTATTTTGCAGGAAGATGGTACAATAAACGTAATAGAAGGGAGTGGTCGGATGAGAATTCAACAATTAATTTATTTTTGAAAAATTGCTGAAAAAGGTTCGATGAATGAGGCGGCCAAAAGAGTTATACGTCAGCCAACCAAGTTTGTCGAAGGCCATTCATGAACTTGAAATCGAGATGGATATTACGCTTTTTCAACGTGGAAATACGGGAATTACTTTAACGGCAGAAGGACGAGAATTTCTAGTATATGCTCGTCAAGTCCTCGATCAAGTGAATTTGATGGAAGAAAAATACAAAAGACAAACCAAACGGAAACGAACATTCTCCGTATCCGCGCAACACTATGCGTTTGTGGTGCATGCCTTCGTTGATTTTTATTCAAAAGGAAGCAGGAGATGAATATCAATTCACACTCCGGAAACAGAAACGCAAAATATCTTAGAAGACTTAACAAACTATAAGAGTGAGATTGGGGTCTTATATTTGAATGATTTCAACCGCAAAGTCATGGAAAAATTGTTCAAGGAAAAGGACTTAGTTTTTACGCCATTATTTACAGGCGCAACCACACGTGTTTTTGAGTACTCAAAATCCACTTGCAGAAAAAGAGAGCATTAGTCTAGAAGAACTTAGAAGATTATCCGTATTTGTCGTATGAACAAGGGGAAGAAAACTCATTCTACTTCTCAGAAGAAATCCTTAGCACAATGGAACATAAGAAGAGTATCAAAGTGAGTGACCGTGCGACTATCTTTAACTTAATGGTCGGTTTAAATGGATACACCATCAGTTCAGGGATTATTAGTAGTAAGCTAAATGATGATAAAATTGTTGCGGTGCCGCTGGACGTAGAAGATACAATGGAACTAGGAATCTTGCAACACGATCAACGAAAATTATCCAAAGAAGCAGAGCGATTCTTGCATATGCTGAAAACACATATTCAGGAATACGGCTTGAAGTTCAAAAATCTTGATTTTTAGTTCACAAAGAGGTTGAAACTATTCGGAAAAATCAGTGATAATAAAATAAGGTAAGACATTATTACTCAGTAGAAGGAGACAGATGCAAATGAGTTGGAAAGAAACACTACAACAATGGGAATCTTTTGAAGCGTTAGAAGAAGGATTAAAAATGCAATTACAATCAATGGATGACAAACAAAAAGAGGAAGCCTTCTATATGCCATTAGAATTTGGTACAGCGGGAATGCGTGGAATTGTGGGGCCTGGGATTAACCGAATGAATACGTATACCGTTCAGTCAAGCGACTGAAGGGTTATCACGATTGATTGAAACTTATGGAGAAGAAGCAAAAACGTGGGGTAGCCATTGCCTACGATTCACGTCATTTTTCACCAGAATTTGCAATGGAATCTGCTCGTACTTTTAGCGTCTCATGGAATTGCTTCGTATGTGTTTTGAAAGTTTACGACCAACTCCTGAATTGTCATTTGCAGTGCGTCACTTGCATACATTTGCCGGAATTATGATTACAGCTAGTCATAACCCAGCAGCTTACAATGGATATAAAGTATATGGTGAAGACGGCGGTCAAATGCCTCCTAAAGATGCGGATGCATTAACGGCATATGTTCGCCAAGTCGAAAATCCTCTTGAAATTAAAGTGTTAGATGATAATGCGTTAGAAGCATCAGGGCTTGTAACGATTATCGGAAAAGACGTCGATGATGCGTACTTGAAAGAAATCAAAACAGTATCTGTAAATCCATCATTACTTAGCGATGTTGAAGGCTTATCAGTTGTGTATACGCCTTTACACGGTACAGGATTAATGCTTGTGAAAAAGCATTAGAACAAGCAAACTTCAAAGGTTTACATATTGTTGAAGAACAAGCAATGCCAGATGGAGATTTCTCAACAGTTAAATCGCCAAACCCTGAGGAAGCAGGAGCATTTGAATATGCGATGAAATTAGGACAAAAGGTTGGGGCTGATGTATTATTAGCGACTGACCCTGATGCGGACCGTATGGGGGCTGCCGTACGTTTACCAGATGGAAGCTACCAAGTGATTACAGGAACCAAAATCGCTGCTATCTTAGTCGATTACTTACTCTATGCTCACCAACAAGCAGGAACTCTTCCAAGTAACGCGCTTGTCGTGAAATCAATCGTAAGTAGTGAACTTCCAACAGCTGTTGCTAAGAGTTACGGTGCTGAAATGATGAATGTGTTAACAGGATTCAAATTCATCGCAGAACAAATTCAACACGACGAAGAAACGGGAGACCATACGTTTCATGTTCGGTTTCGAAGAAAGTTACGGTTACCTTTGTGAAATCATTTGTACGTGATAAAGATGCGGTTCAAGCAGTGTTATTACTAACAGAAGTTGCAGTACACTTCAAGAACGAAGGCAAGACTTTATATGACGGCCTTCAAGCATTATATGCAAAACACGGATACTTCTTAGAAAAACAATTTCTGTAACAGTAGCTGGTTTTAGAAGGTCCACAAAAGATTAAGGCCTTATTAGATGGCTTACGTTCTTCAGTTCCAACAAGCTTTGGCGGATTGAAAGTAGCGCTCGCACAAGACTTCGCAGTAAATGAGCAAAAGATGCTAACGGTGTTGTTTCTGAAATCGGACTTCAACCTCTAACGTATTGAAATATATTTTAGAAGACGGATCTATGGATTGCGGTTCGCCCAAGTGGTACAGAACCAAAAATTAAGTTCTACATCGGAGCGAAAGCAGATAGCGAAGCTGCTGCAAAGAAAAAGTAGATGCCTTACAAGCCGACTTAGAAAAATTACAATAATGAAGGAAGTAGAGCACTCTACATTTGTAGGGGTGCTTTTTGAGCTTTATAGAGAAAGCTTTTGAGAATCAAAGGAGTATGCTATAATGAAATTCGTATAAATAAAGCTTTCAAAAATCGCTATTTTAAAAAGTATTAAGGAGAACTCAATGAAAAAGAAATTAAATTACTTCTAGTAGGGAGCTCGTTATTCTGTTCATTCGTCATTGCAGGGTGCTCAGCTACTCAACTACTGCAAGTGAAACTACTCAAGCTCAAACGAAAGATACCGTTTATCATAAAAATGATGTTACTGGACCAGCGGCTTCCTTTTGATTGGGATGCTAAATGCCTCCATTAACGAATTATGAACAAACGTATGTAGAATCTAATAGTGGCAAAACTGTAAAAATGCCTTTAAGTCGTGAAAAAGCTGCTGAAGAACTTGCGGAGAAGAAAAAGAGCATTACAGATAGTAAAGTGCAAGAAGCCTTAAAAAGTAGTGGATGCTATTTTTGTAAATCAAGAAAATTTCGATGTGCTTTTACATGCGACAACCACCTCAAATCAAGAAGAATTTTTGATAAACTATGGAATGGGTATATGGTGAAGATGTTAAAGGAATCGAGGCCAACCTTCTCCAATGATGCAGAAATAGAGTTTCAAGGAGTTACTTATCCTATTAAAGTTTATGGACCAATGTACTTAAAAGAAAGTACATGAACTCATTAGGTAAAGCTGGAGCTTATACACTGGAAGATTACAAAGTCAGAAGGGGATACCGTGTATTTGAAATTCCAAGCTCCAAAAGTAGATCTCTATCAATATGAGGTACAAGCAAGTTATCAAAGAGGCAATCAAGCTTTCTTTGAAGGGTTGATTCAGGAATCTCAAAAAGGTAGCGCAATCTGATTTTTCTAAAGCCCTCTTGCTTAAGTTGGATTTATCGATTAGCAGCCCTAGGGATTTAAATCGAATTTAGGGGTAGACTTAGAAGGATGGATTATCTTCCAAGAAATACGCACTATTTAGCAAATTAAGATCGATGATAAAGGGAAAGCAACGATTGATGACGTAAAACTTAGCGAACCTTCTTCAAATTGACTTAACAACAGCTAACGAAGCGAATAAAGGAAAATTCGAATAAAGCTAACATAGTAAGACCGGTAATACTCAAAGGGGTGTTACCGGTTGTTTTTTATCTAAAAAGTTTGAAACTAAATGGTGTTCCGGTCGGACTTGCATGGTATAATGAAGTCAAAGCATACGAAGAACAAGTTTTATCACAAAAGAAATTAAGGAGAATTGAAAAATGACAAAATTTATTGAATCACCAGCTGTAAAAAAATTATGTGAACTGACTAAAAGAATCGTACTTACGTTACTGGGACGAACGTAATGGCGGGAACGTGTCAGTGCGCTTAGAAGCAAGCGAAGTAGAAGGCTATGAAGATGTAAAAGAAGTGAAACGTGTCCTCGACTTAGGGTTCGACGCTTCAACGCTTGCGGGCTACTATTACTTAGTAACAGGGACAGGCCGTTACTTCAGAAACGTGACAAACCAACCGCTTCTGGATTTAGGTTTGGTTCGTATTTCAGAAGACGGACAAAAAGCAGAATTACTATGGGGATTCGAAGATGGTGGGAAACCAACCTCAGAATTTCGCGAGTCACTTAATGAGCCACATCGAACGACTCAAAGTGAATCCAAATCATAAAGTGGTCTTCCATTGCCACCCAACAAACTTAATCGCGTTAAGCTTCACACAACCATTAGATGAACGTCATTTATCAAGACTTCTTTGGAAAAATGCAAGCTGAATCGATTGTGGTCTTTCCAGAAGGGAATTGGTGTGATTCCTTATATGACTCCTGGAACAAATGCCATTGGGGAAGCAACAGCTGCGAAAATGGCTGAATTTAGAGCTGTGATTTGGCCGCATCATGGATTGTTTGCGGCAGGCGACACTTTGGATGAAACATATGGTTTAATCGAAGTGATTGAGAAAGCTGCGATGATTTACTCTCAAGTAGGGGCTCAAGGCGGAAAAATCCTACAAGAAATTACAGATGTGCAATTACAAGAAATTGCGGAATACTTTAATATGACTCCGCACGAAGGATTCTTAGACGTTTAATCAAACAGAAATCTCAAGGGGCAGGCTGAAAAAGCTTGTCCTTTTTTGCGTTTTCACGAGCTCCCAAGTCTCCATACATGTACATTGCCCTAGAACTGTTGTAAAATAAAGAGGTAACTACAATAAAAAAGGGGTATTGACAGATGAGCTCAATTTACAATGATGATAGCTTAACGCTACATACAGACCTATACCAAATTAACATGATGAAAACGTATTGGGAAACAGGCGTTTATGAGAAAAAAGCCATTTTCGAAGCGTATTTCAGAAAATTACCTTTTGAAAATGGATATGCGATTTGCTGGACTAGAACGCATTGTTCGTTACATTGAACAATTACGTTTCTCAAAAACGGATATTGACTATTTACGTGGACTTGGACATTATCCAGAAGAATTCTTAACATACTTAGAAAACTTCGAATTCAAAGGAAGCATTCGTTCAGCAGTAGAAGGGGAACTCGTTTTCGCGAACGAACCTCTTGTGCAAGTAGAAGGAACGCTTGCAGAATGCCAATTAATTGAAACAGCCTTATTAAATATCGTCAACTTCCAAACACTTATCGCAACAAAAGCGAGCCGTGTGCGTATGGTTTCTGGAAATGATCCAGTGCTTGAATTCGGTACTCGTCGTGCACAAGAATTAGATGCGGCAATTTGGGGAACACGTGCAGCGTACATCGGTGGATGTGATGCAACAAGTAACGTTCGTGCCGGCAAGATGTTTGGCATTCCAGTTTCTGGAACACATGCCCACTCATTAGTACAAGCGTACCGTGATGACTACGAAGCGTTTAAAGCGTATGCTGAGAGTCATCGTGACTGCGTGTTCTTAGTGGATACGTATGATATCTTGAAATCTGGTGTTCCAAATGCTATTCGTGTAGCTAAAGAATTCGGCGACAAGATTAATTTCTTAGGCGTTCGTATCGACAGTGGTGACATGGCGTATATGTCGAAAAAAGTTCGTCAACAATTAGACGAAGCTGGATTTACAAAAGCGAAAATTTACGCATCAAGTGACCTTGATGAAAAAACAATCCTTAACTTGAAGATGCAAGGTGCTACAATCGACGTTTGGGGGGATCGGTACTCGTTTAATTACAGCGTATGACCAACCAGCACTTGGTTGTGTGTACAAGCTTGTAAGTATCGAAGACGAAAACGGCGTAATGGTGGATACAATGAAGATTTCAAACAACGCTGAAAAAGTATCGACACCTGGTAAGAAACAAGTATGGCGTATTACACGTAATTCAGACGGGAAATCTGAAGGGGACTATATTGCACTATGGGATGAACGTCCAGATCAATTAGACGAACTCTTTATGTTCCACCCAGTCTACACTTATATCAATAAAACAGTGAAAGACTTTACTGCGCGTCCAATTTTACAACCGATTTTCAATAACGGAAAATTAGTGTATGAATTGCCAAAACTACAAGATATTAAAGCATACAAAGACGAGCAAATCGAAGCGCTATGGGACGAATACAAACGTATCTTGAACCCAGAGCAATATCCAGTCGACCTCTCTCAAAAGACATACGACCAAAAATTGGCAAGTATTGCGGAAATCAGAGAAGAAGTGCGTCTTAAATCAGAACAGTTGGCCAAAGAAAACGCAAAGTAAGGGGAACGTTATGAGACCATTACAACAAAAAATTATCGAAACGCTTCGTGTCAAACCAACGATCAATCCGGAAGAAGAGATTCGTAAAACCGTTGATTTCCTAAAGGCGTATCTTGTGAAACATCCCTTCTTGAATGGGTATGTCCTTGGGATTAGCGGCGGACAAGACTCAACGCTTGCTGGGAAACTCTCACAAATGGCAATTGATGAATTAAACGAAGAACAAGACCAAAAAGTGTATCGTTTCTATGCCGTGCGCCTTCCTTATGGGGTGCAAGCAGATGAACAAGATGCCATGGATGCCATTGCCTTTATGAATGCAACGGATGTGCTTCGCGTGAATGTGAAGGATGCAGTAGATGCGTCTGAACGCAGTATTGAAGCCTTAGGAATGGAAATTTCTGACTTCAATAAAGGAAATATCAAGGCGCGTGAACGCATGGTGGCTCAATATGCGATTGCTGGCCAAACGGGTTGTGCCGTAATCGGGACAGACCATGCGGCAGAATCGGTGACCGGTTTCTATACGAAATTCGGGGACGGGGCTGCGGATATCACTCCATTATGGCGTCTCAATAAACGTCAAGGCCGTGCGATGCTACAAGTGCTGGGGGCTCCAGAGCATTTATATTTGAAAGTTCCAACGGCAGACTTAGAAGAGGATCGTCCATCACTTCCAGACGAAGTAGCACTTGGGGTTACTTACGAAGAGATTGATGATTATCTCGAAGGAAAAGACATCAACGAAAAAGCTGCAGAGACGATTGAAAATTGGTACAAAAAGACAGAACATAAACGTCACTTACCAATTACAATCTACGATGATTTTTGGAAATAAAAAGAAATGAGGTCTACACCAACTGACATTTAGTTGATGTAGTTTTTCTTCAATATTAGACGAGCACCTATTGACTTTATCTTAAAAAGTGCTATGTTAAACATGTAAAGAAGTCGGTTTTTAAAACTTTTTGAGTCTCATTGGAGGTGCTCTATATGGATATAGGATTACCAGTGGTGCTTGGAGGAATCGTATTAGCAGAGTCTTTCATCTATGCTTGTTATTGGATCGTTCGATTAGCGGTTCGTCATGAGCTTGAGAGGAACCGGTTATAGGATGTTCCAAAAAGTGAGGAGAGGAAACTCTCCTCTTTTTATCGTAAAGAGGAATTTTCTACGGTAAGATAGGGAAGATTTTATAAAACTAAAAATGAATTTAGCTATTTAAACAAGTCTGAATTTTTGTTAGAATAGAAAGGAGCAATCGTTCAAGTATTTTTAATCCCTTATAAAAGGGAATTCAGGGAGGTAGTAATATGGAAGTTATAGTTGTAAAGACTCAAGAGGAGGAGCAAAAGCAGCTTTTGAGGTGTTTAAACGTGTACACGGCGAAGGAGCAAAAGTGTTTGGGTTGGCAACTGGATCAAGTCCAATGGGTTATAGAATTACTTCGAAATAACGATTTAGATTTTTCAGATCGAGTGTCAGTAAACTTAGATGAGTATGTGGATTAGCGCCGACGGATGAACATAGCTATCATTATTTCATGAAAGAGCAATTATTCGATGCAAAACCATTCAAACATAGCTATTTACCAGATGGATTAGCCAAAGATGTCGATGCGGAAGTAGAACGCTATGAATGCATTCTTCAAGAAAATCCAGTGGACTTACAATTATTGGGAATTGGAAGTAACGCACATATTGGATTCAATGAGCCAGGTACACCGTTTACACAACGCACGCATAAAGTTCATTTAACAGAGTCAACGATTGAGGCAAACAAACGCTTCTTTGAAAAAGAAGAAGATGTGCCACGCTATGCTTACTCAATGGGCTTACAATCGATTATGGATGCAAAAAGAAATTGTGTTAATTGCATTCGGTCCAAGTAAGATCTATGCGATTAAAGGCTTAGTAGAAGGCCCAATTACAGAAGAGGTTCCAGCAAGTATCTTGCAAAACCATCCGAAAGTGACCGTCATTTGTGATGAAGCAGCTGCAGCATTATTAACAAAATAAAGAGTTTGAAAGGGCGTATTCCGGGCAACGGAAGGCGCCTTTTTGCACTTTTAAAAGAGAGATAATCAGCTGATTTAAACGGGTAAAGGCTCGTTTTCAAAATTTTTCTGAAAAATATTTTTGTAAAACCTATACTTGACGAAATTATTTTTAGGGTAACCTAATAAAATGTAGAATCTACATAAATTGAGGGATGAATTCATTGATTACGATTAAAAAATGTTGGGAGTATCATACGCGATGCAACCACATGTTTTTACAAGACTGCAATTTATCCATTGAAGGACCAACCATTACAGGGATTATTAGCCCAATGGTGCAGGAAAATCAACACTATTAAAAAGCAATACTAGGACTAATTCCATCTAGCGGAGAGATTCGTATTGATGGTGTGTCAACTAGAAAAGCACTATCTAGAATTGCATACGTTGAACAAAAAAGCCATATCGACTTTACGTTTCCGATTACGATTCATGAATGTGTAGCCTTAGGGAGAAGTGTAAAAAGCTCCTTTACAAAGACTCACGAAAGAAGATTGGGCCAAAGTAGACGAAGCGATTGAAGAGGTAGGTTTGTCAGAGTTGGCGACTCGTCAAATTGGAGCACTTTCAGGGGACAATTCCAACGTGTACTACTTGCGCGTTGTATGGTTCAAGAAGCAGATTATATCTTTCTTTGACGAACCTTTCGTTGGAATTGATATGCTCAGCGAGAAAGTGATTATGACGATTATCCGCAAATGGAAAGAGGAAGGGAAAACCATTTTAATGGTGAACCATGACCTGTCTAAAGTGAAGGAATACTTTGACCATGTGGTTCTAGTGAAACACGGGATAGTGGCTTCTGGAAAAACAGAAGAAGTCTTTATTTTCGAAGTACTTAGATCACGTTTATGGTGGAAGTGTATATTCCTCAGGAGGTGAGCAACATGCATAATTTTATTGAAGGCTTGTTTGAATTTCACTTCTTGCAAAACGCATTAGTTTCAGCAGTCGTTATTGGTGCTGTTGCAGGGAATTTTTAGGATGTTTTATCATTCTAAGAGGAATGTCACTGATGGGAGATGCTATCTCTCACGCGGTTCTTCCCGGGTAGCGTTATCCCTATATTTTAGGCATTAATTTTCTTTATAGGAGCCCTCGTATTTGGTTTATTAGCTTCATTTCTAATTGCTTTTATTAATCAAAATAGTACAGTAAAAAGGGGATACCGCTATTGGGATTACCTTTAGTTCTTTTCTGGCGCTGGGAGTTATTTTGATTGGTGTTGCTAAAAAGTTCTACAGATTTATTCCATATTTTATTTGGGAATATTTTTAGAGTGCAAGATGTTGATTTAATCATTACATTAGTGGTTAGCTTGATTGTGTTTATTGTAATTCTGGCCTATTTCAAAGAATTACAAGTAACCAGTTTTGATCCGATTTTTGCGCAATCAGCGGGGATGAATGTACAGTTTTATCATTATCTATTAATGTTCCTTTTAGCATTGGTATCTATTACAGCAATGCAAAGCGTAGGAACCGTTATGATAGTGGCTCTGCTCATTACTCCTGCAGCGACAGCTTACTTGTACTCCAATCGTCTTAAAACGATGTTAATTTTAGCAGCTATATTCGGCGCTTTATCTTCTGTTTTAGGATTGTTTATTGGGTATACATTTAATATTGCGATTGGATCTACGATCGTGTTAACTTCGGCAACACTTTTTGTCGTAAGCTTTATTATTTCACCAAAACAAAGAGAAAGAAGGAAATCTCATGAATAGCATGAAGAAACTTTTAGTAGCTGCTCTTGTTGTCTTAGGGATTGCAGGATGCGCTACTGGTAAAGAGAATAGTTCTCAAACGACATCTGCGACAGCAGAAAGCAAAAAATTACAAGTAGTGACAACGAACTCTATTATTTATGATATGACAAAAAATATCGCTGGAGATTTAGTGGATTTACATAGTATCGTTCCAGTAGGGCAAGACCCTCACGAATATGAACCATTACCAGAGGATGTCCAAAAAGTTCAAAAAGCAGACTTGATTTTTCTACAATGGTATCAACCCTAGAAAAATGGTGGGAATGCTTGGTTCACTAAAATGGTGAAAAAACGCTAAAAAGAAGCAAATAAAGATTACTTTATGGTAAGTGATGGCGTTAAAGTGATTTACTTAGAAGGACAAAACGAAGCAGGAAAAGAAGACCCACACGCATGGTTAAAACATCGAAAACGGAATTATCTATGCTAAAAAAATATTGCAAAACAATTGATTGCAAAAGATCCAAAGAACAAAGAAGCATACGAAAAGAACTTAGCTGCTTATGTTGAAAAACTAGAAGCTTTGGATAAAGATGCAAAAGCACGTATTGCAAAAATTCCTGAAGAAAAACGTTTAATCGTAACTAGTGAAGGCTGCTTCAAGTACTTCTCTAAAAGCGTACGATATTCCATCAGCTTACATTTGGGAAATCAACACAGAAGAAGAAGGAACTCCAGAACAAATCACAAAATTGGTTCGTCAATTACGTGAATCAAAAGTTCCATCATTATTCGTTGAAAGTAGTGTGGATGATCGTCCAATGAAAACTGTATCTCAAGAAACAGGCAAACCAATTCACTCTACAATCTTTACGGATTCAATTGCTGAAGAAGGAAAAGATGGAGACAGCTACTACAGCATGATGAAATGGAACTTAGATAAAATCATTGAAGGTTTAAGCAAATAATTAAGAAGAGCTTCTTAGATTTCTATTCGATTCGTTGGATAAAAATCTGGGGGCTCTTTTTATTTTGGAAAAATCAGATAAAAATTCAAATAAAGAATGGCGAGGTGAAGAAGATGAACAAATTTTTAAGAGTACTGTTTATAATACTATTGGTGGCGATGGGAGGCGCGATGATTTATCAATTTTTCTTTCCAGAGGTGATGGGAGCTCACTCGGGATACGGGGGTTGCAGTTGGTTGGCAACGAGAAATCGGATTTTTGGAATTTGGCGGTTTTGATAATTTTAGTAGCTGTTAATGTTAAGTATGATTGGTTTTATTTAAGAGTCGTTTTTAGAGCACTAATAGTCGAGTGGATTAGGATTGGTACGAATCATCTTCTTTGCTTATTTAGAGGGAGCTACCTTTGTCAATCTCGTTGGAGCAATTGAAAACTATGTGCTTGTCATTGGTTGGGTGATTGGGTGGAAATTGCAAGAAAAGATTGAACAGAGTGTAAGCATGAAAGAAATTAAAACAACATTTTAATGATTCTCTCATTTTTGGTTGACAATTCTAAAAATAGGTCTAAAATACAAAACAACTTAAAAACTTAAATTCATTGACAAAGAGAGTACAGAATTTTGAGTCGAAAGCGAGATGAGGTAGAGTGGAAGCTCATCGGATTAGAAATTCTGGAAGCGCACTTTGTAGAAAAGATGGAGAAAATAGTATCCATCTTCGCAGGACATGCGTTATCAAGCAAAAGGATCGGGAAGTAATTCCCCGTCAAATTTAGAGTGGTACCACGACAGACATCGTCTCTTATGCGTTTAGCATAAGGGGCGTTTTTATTTTATAAGGAGGTTTCAAATGAAGAAGATAATGGTAATGCTTATGCTAGTAATTGCCTTACTAGCAGCATGTACGAATCAAACAACAACAGAAAATAGTACAGGTTCGGCTGTGTTAGACCGAATATATGCCAAAAAGAAAATCGTCATCGGAACGACAGCGGACTACCCGCCGTTTGAATGGCACTATATTAACGATGGTAAAGACTCAGTCGTCGGAATTGATATTGATATCGCCAATGCCATTGGTGAAGCGCTTGGGGTAGAAGTAGAGATTCGAGAGATGGAATTTAACTTGATTGCTGCGATGAAGTCTGGGAAAGTAGACCTCGTTCTTGCAGGAATTACACCAACCGAAGAGCGGAGTAAGGAAGTGGCGTTCACGAACATTACTACGATTCACATATGGTAGCGGTCGTGAAGAAGACGGATGCCGGTAAGTTCACGTCGCTAGATAGCTTCAATGGGGCAAATGTCAGAGCGCAAAAGGAACTTCGCAAGAGGGAATCGTGAAGGATACATTAACAGGTGCCAATTTGACCTCTCAACCAAAGAATCCTACTTTGATTTTAGCACTTCAACAAGGAAAACTAGACGCCGTAATTATGGATAATATTGCGGCTGATGAATTTGTGAAAGCAAATAGTGACTTGACAGTGGCTTCTGTTGAGATTCCAAGTGAAGATGCGGAACTGCGGCAGTCGCACAAAAAGGAAATGAAGTCTTCCTTAAAAAGTTCAAGAGGTACTGATGCATTTGGAAGCCTCAGGAAACTGAAAGAATCGATTATTCGCAATACGAATTTAATGTCTGAATAGAAAGAAGGAATAAACATGGAATTAATCATCAAATATTGGCCCCTGTTTATAGAAGGGGCGACAACAACGATTTTGCTTTCGTTTTTCTCAGTCGTAGTACGGGTTGGCTGTGGGACTCTAATGGCGCTTGCTCGTTTGAGTTCTCATAAGGTTTTATCGAATGCAGCGAAAGTGTACATTGATATTATTCGTGGAACTCCTCTATTGGTCCAATTGTACTTTAGTCTATTTTTGGACCAGCGACCGTTCTTGATTTAAATGATTTCTTATCAGGAGTCATCGCGGTATCTGTAAATACGACAGCTTATATCGCGGAGATTATTCGTAGTGGGATTCAATCAGTGGATAAAGGGCAAATGGAAGCCGCTCGTTCAATGGGGATGCCGAAAGGAATGGCGATGCGCCAAATTATCTTGCCACAAGCGATGAAAAATATTTTTGCCAGCCATCGGGAATGAATTTGCAACCTTAATTAAAGAAACCTCCATCGTATCTCTAATCGGTATTCACGATTTGATGTATAGCTCGGATACGGTTCGTGGGGCAACCTTTACGGTGTTCATCCCATTATTAATGACGGCGTTCTTATACTTCGTCATGACAACGACGATAGCATTCTTTATGGACAAACTAGAAAGGAAGTTACTAGCCAGTGATTAGAACAGAAGAGATTAAAAAACAATACGGCGACAAGCAAGTCTTAAATGGGATTACAACTCATGTTGAACAAGGAGAAGTGCTCGTGATTATCGGTCCTTCTGGATCAGGAAAATCAACTTTCTTACGTTGCTTAAACTTATTAGAAGAGCCCACTAGCGGGAAGGTGTTCTTCAAAGATCAATGCATCAATGAAAAAGAGGTGGACCTCGATAGCGTGCGTCAACACCTAGGAATGGTATTCCAGCATTTCAATTTATTCCCGCATTTAACCGTATTAGAAAATATCACGATTGGACCCATCCAATTGAAGAAAGTCGACAAAGCGGTCGCAGAACAAAAAGCGCACGAGCTTCTGGAGAAAATGGGCTTAGCCGATAAAGCGGATGTGTATCCGAACTCCTTATCTGGGGGACAAAAACAAAGAATCGCGATTGCGCGCTCCCTTGCGATGGAACCAGATGTGCTCTTGTTCGATGAACCAACGTCAGCTTTGGATCCTGAAATGGTCGGTGAAGTACTCAACGTGATGAAGGAACTCGCGGCAGGAGGTATGACCATGGTTGTCGTGACACACGAAATGGGATTTGCCCGTGAAGTTGGAACGCGTCTAATCTTCATGGACGGTGGTGTGATTGTAGAAGAAGGCCATCCAAAAGAGGTCCTAGAACATCCACAAATGGAACGGACACAATCGTTCTTATCGAAAGTATTAATCTAATGAAAGAGAAGTCTTATCTGCGATGATGCGGATAAGGCTTTTTTTGTTGAAAAAGACTCCATCCCAACCGAAGATGTTTCCATTATGTTTTCAGAAAAATTCTTGCAAAGAGAATTAGAAGGTGCTACAATACAAAAACGTAAGAATTACGATTTAAGAAAAGGAGACAGAATTTATCATGAAAAACGACCTTTATTGGATTTTTGATGTTGTTTTTACTTGTTGTGGCAGGATGCGCTACGAACAATTCAAACACTTCAAGTACTCAGACCAAACAAGGAAAACTAAAAATTTCAACAACGTTTTATCCAATCTATGACTTTACAAAAAATATTGTTGGGGATGAAGCAGACGTATCTCTAGTGATTGGAGCAGGAGTGGAGCCTCATGATTACGAGCCTTCTGCAAAAAGAAATCGCGAAAATGAGTGAAGCGGATGCGCTAGTTTATGACAGTGAATATATGGAAACATGGATTCCAACCGTATTAAAGACACTCTCTGATAGTAAAGTAAAACCAATTAGTGCAACAAAAGATATGGTATTGCTACCAGGTGGAGAGGAAGAAGAACATGATCATGACCATTCGGAAGAAGGCCATAGTCATGAATATGATCCGCATGTGTGGTTATCTCCAGAACGCGCGATTAAAATGGTTCAAACTATTACAAAAACAATTAGTCGAAGCTTTCCCAGATCGTAAAGAAGTCTTTGAAAAAGAATGCCAATGCGTATATTGAAAAATTAACCGCATTGCATAATGACTACACAAATGCATTTAAAGATGCGAAACAAAAGAATTTCGTGACACAACATACGGCATTCCGTTATTTAGCATTAGATTACAATCTAAACCAAGTCGGCATTACAGGAATTTCACCTGAGGCAGAACCAAGTGCTTCACGCCTTGCAGAATTAACAAAATATGTAAAAGAAAATGACATTAAAGTAATTTACTTCGAAGAGAATGCGTCTGAGAAAATTGCGAAAACTTTAGCCGATGAAACAGGAGTCGAGCTTGCGGTCTTAAATCCAATTGAGTCTCTTACGAAAAGAGCAAATGGATAAAGGTGAAGACTACATTTCAGTAATGCGCGAAAATCTTACAGCATTGAAGAAAAACAACAGATCAACCAGGAAAAGACATCCAACCTGAAAAACAACAGATAACAAGACGGTTTCATAATGGATACTTTGAAGATAGTGCCGTGAAGGATCGTACTTTATCGGATTATGCAGGAGAATGGCAATCTGTCTATCCTTATTTAGTCGATGGAACTTTAGACCAAGTCTTTGATTATAAAGCAAAATTGAAAAAGACAATGACGAAAGAAGAATTCAAAGACTACTATACTAAGGGATATAAATCAGATATCACGAATATCAATATCACTGATAAAACAATGGAATTCAAAAAGAAGACGGGACAACGGTCAAAGCTGAATATAAATATGTTGGCTATAAAATTCTTACTTATAAAAAGGAAATCGTGGAGTTCGATTCTTATTTTGAAGCAGTAACACCAGTAGAAGGCGCACCAAAAATATGTTCAGTTTAGTGACCATAACATCGCTCCAGTAAAAAAGCTGAACACTTCCACATCTTCATGGGCAATGAAAAGCCAAGAAAAACTTTTTAGAAGAAATGGATAACTGGCCAACATACTACCCAACAAAACTAAGCGGATTAGAAATCGCACAAGAAATGTTAGCTCATTAAAAATAGGATACGAAGAAAAGCGGTAAGAAACGAATCACTGGAGACAAACAACGTAAAGGACTCGGAACGAGTCGTGCGTATGTTTGTCGAAGTGGACGTCGTTTCTGCTTTTCTGAGTTCAACTACAAAAGGATGCGAGCAATCGCGTTTAGAAATGGAACGTTGGACCGAACACCGGAAGGAACGTGAAACGTTCTGCGGATGTTTCGGGAAACGCACGCGATTTCTGCGAAGACGAACTCAACTACACCGCATACACGGGTGAGTGGTCGCACCCAAATTTAACTTCATCAGCCAAAAAGGGATTCGCATGTCGAATCCCTTTTGGTTTATATCAGAATCTCTACTATTTTTCGGTTCAATGATTTAGTATAGATTGAACTCAAAAATCAAAAATTAACTTTTTAAGTTAATTTTGATGCCCCACTCAATTATCATATATGATAATTGAACTCTTTATCTCCTTTAAAAACTATCTGTCAAAATAGCAATCTTAGCTAAAATAAAACTTCTAAAAAAATCTGTTTTTCAGGTTCTTTCGGTTGACTATTACTAAACTTAATGTATAATACTCTTTGTGTCAGTAAACAATTAGTTTTAAAAGGAGAAGACAATGAAATCGGACATCAACTGCGTGCCTTGCAGAATTCAAAAGGGACTAACGCAAGAAGAGTTAGCGGAGAGAACAGATTTGTCAAAGGGATATATTTCGCAATTAGAAAATGATTTGAGCTCGCCATCCATGGATACATTCTTTGATATTTTAGAAGTATTAGGGTGTCCCTGCTGCAGATGATGAAGGTCCTGAAGAAGCACTCACGATTTACCGTGAGGAAGATATGACGATGATGGAAGATGCTAAACACCATACTACGGTGACATGGCTCAACCCAGATTCGAATGAGCATGAGATGGAACCCGTGATTCTGGAGTTTCAAGTTGGGGAGCGTATAAAACATTCCAACCTTCACTATCAGAGACATTTGGGTATGTACTTGAAGGTTCCATTCAAGTCAAGTTGGAAAACAAGTCGAAATAGTTTCTAGGGAGAATCGTTCTATTTCGAGGCGAAAGCCAAACATCAAATTAGTAATGCCGGTAAAACGACTTCTAAAAGTGTTAGTCGTGGCAACAGATTCCTATTTATAATAAAGAAAGTTAGGGTGCTGCAATGTCAAACAACACCATTATCTCATTTGAGAATGTGAACAAATTTTTATGAGGATACTCATGTATTAAAAATATTAATTTTGAAATCGAAAAAGGAAAATTCTATACATTACTAGGGCCTTCAGGATGCGGTAAAACAACGATTTTTACGTATCATTGCTGGATTTACAGATGTATCAAACGGAAAAAGTGACTTTAAACGGGGAAGACGTTACTAACCTAAAACCAAATAAACGTAAAGTGAACACTGTGTTCCAAGACTACGCATTATTCCCACATATGAATGTGTTCGAAAACATCGCGTTTGGATTACGCTAAAGAAAACTCCAGAAAACATCATTAAAGAAAAAGTGGCAGACGCTCTGAAGATGGGTGCAATTATCAGGATATGAAAACCGTGAAATCTCACAAATGTCTGGTGGACAACAACAACGTGTTGCCATCGCCCGTGCGCTTGTCAATGAACCAGAAGTACTACTACTCGATGAGCCATTGTCAGCATTAGACTTAAAAACTTCGTACAGACATGCAATACGAACTTCGTGAATTGCAACAACGTCTAGGTATCACATTTATCTTCGTAACGCATGACCAAGAAGAAGCGTTAGCGATGAGTGATGAAATTTTCGTTATGAGTAAAGGGAAGTCATTCAATCAGGAACGCCAGTAGATATTTACGATGAGCCAATCAAACCGCTTCGTTGCCGACTTCATTGGTGAAAGTAATATCGTTGATGGAATCATGAAGGAAGACTATCTTGTAGAATTCGTTGGAAAAGAATTCGAGTGTGCCGATGCCGGAATGCGTCCAAACGAAAAAAGTTGAAATCGTGATTCGTCCAGAAGATTTAGCGTTAACGACAATTGAAAAAGGAAAATTAACGGTTGAAGTAGATACTCAATTATTCCGTGGAGTTCACTACGAAATCATCTGCTATGACGAAAATGGCAATGAATGGATGATTCACTCCACTCGTAAAGCAGAAGTAGGATCAAAAGTGGATTATACTTTGAACCACAAGACATCCACGTAATGCGTTTTTGGAGAAAGTGAAGAAGACTTCGATGCTCGTCTAGAAAAGCTACGAAGACGAGGTAGAAGAAAAATGACTCAAACAATCCCTGTTTCTTATTTTCCATTCCATACTTTATTTGGTTGTTATTATTCGTAGTAACACCGCTTGGGATGATTTTTTATAAATCATTCTTCGACATCAATGGACAAGTAACGCTTGGAAACTACACTGAACTATTTTGCAGTCAGGGAACTATTTAGAAATGACGTTCAATTCTGTTTGGTATGCATTTCTAGTCACTCTAGTGACATTGCTAATTAGTTATCCAACAGCGCTTTTTCTTAGTCGTACAAAACATAAACAATTATGGCTCTTATTAATTATTTTGCCTACATGGGTGAACCTCTTATTAAAAGCCTATGCATTTATTGGAATCTTTAGTCAAACAGGAACGGTTAACCAATTCCTTTCCTTATTTGGAATTGCACCACAAGAGTTCTTGTTTGACTGACTTCAGTTTCTTAACGGTAGCAGCGTATATCGAGTTACCATTTATGATTTTGCCAATCTTCAACTCCATTGAAGAATTACCAAGCTCTCTGATTGCAGCAAGCCGTGACTTAGGAGCGACGAAATGGGATACCTTTAGACGTGTTATTTTCCCATTAACAATGAATGGGGTTCGTAGTGGAGTACAAGCGGTATTTATTCCATCGCTCTCACTCTTCATGTTGACTCGTTTAATTGGAGGAAACCGCGTCATTACACTGGGTACAGCCGTTGAGCAACACTTCCTTGTAACGCAAAACTGGGGAATGGGTTCAACCATCGGCGTGGTATTAATCGTGGCGATGATTATTTTAATGTTTGTTACAGAGATCGTAAGAGGAGGCGTATCTGAATGAAATTAGAAAAATAATAACAAGTGGAGTAATCTCTACTTAGTGTTTGTATTTGTCGTCTTATATGCGCCTATTTTTTACTTGATTTTTTACTCCTTTAACAGTGCTGGAAGCATGAATGGTTTTGAAGAGTTCACTTTCAAGCATTATGAAGCAGTTCTAGCAGATACGCGTTTAATCGGGATTGTGCTGGATACACTGATTCTTGCGCTACTATCATCACTCATCGCGACTGTGATTGGGACACTTGGAGCCATCATGATCCATTACATCCGTTCAAACCGTCGCAAGCAAGTCCTATTAGGATTTAACAATATTTCTTTGATGGTATCTCCAGACGTTATTATCGGGGCAAGTTTATTGATTCTATTCACAGTCGTAGGATTTAAACTTGGATTTATGTCTGTATTACTTTGCGCATATCGCCTTTAACATTCCAATTGTTGTGTTAATGGTTTTACCAAAATTATCTGAAATGAATCCATCAATGATTACAGCGGCTCGTGACTTAGGAGCAACAAGTTCTCAAGTGTTAACACGCATCGTGTTGCCACTCAATTACACCAGGAATTCTAAGTGGATTCTTTATGGCCTTTACGTATTCGCTAGATGACTTTGCGGTGACATTCTTCGTAACGGGGAATGGATTCTCAACGATTGCCGTTGAAAATCTACTCACGTGCACGTCAAAGGGATTAGTTTAGAAATCAATGCCTTAAGTACATTGATGTTCCTATTCTCCTTATCCCTTGTAATTGGCTATTACTTTATTCAAAAGTTCCAACAAAAACGATTAAATGGGAAGAATGTGGAGAGTGACTTATTGAAAGGAGTCACATTATGAAGCGACTAACGATTTTAATCAGAGCGATTTTTAGTTTCTTGCCTAGTGCTGTTTGGAGTTCGTAAAAACTTTGAAACGGCAACAGCTGGTAGCCTGAAACAATTATCGTTTATAACTGGGGAGACTATATTGATCCAGAGTTGATTGCTCAATTCGAAGAGGAAACTGGATATAAAGTCATCTATGAAACCTTTGATTCGAACGAAAGCCATGTTAACCAAGATTAAGCAAGGCTGGAACAAATTATGATGTCGCTATTCCAAGTGAATATACGATTCATATAAATGGTCCAGAAAATCTATTAGAGAAATTAGACTATTCGAAAATCAAAGGCATCGAACATATTCATCCACGTTTCCACATCAGTCTTTTGACCCTGAAAATTCGTATAGTATTCCTTATTTCTGGGAACTCTAGGAATTGTATACAATAAAAATGTCTATCCCGAAGGAACCATTAGTGAGTGGAGAGATTTATGGAAGGAAGAATTTAAAGATTCGATTTTATTCATTGATGGCGCTCGTGAAATGATGGGAATCGCACTTCAAACACAAGGGTACTCCTTAAACGAAAAAGATGAAACCATTGTGAAAGAGGCAGGGAAGTTCTTGAAGACGTTAATGCCAAATGCGAAAGCCATTATTGCGGATGAAATGAAGACGTATATGATTCAAGAAGAAGCAAATATTGCAGTGACGTTCTCAGGAGAGGCATCAAAAATGATGAGCGAAAAACGAAAACCTCGCCTACGTAGTTCCAAGCGAAGGAACGAATTTATGGTTTGATAATATTGTCATTCCAAAAACAGTGGGCAATAAGGAAGGCGCCTATGCGTTTATCAACTTCATGTTGCGTCCAGAGGTGGCGGCTCAAAATGCGAAATATGTAGGATATGCCACTCCAAATAAAGATGCGCTAGCATTATTGCCGGAAGATATTACTTCGGATGAGAGTTTTTATCCGACGGAAGAGGCGATGAGTAAGATGGAGGTTTACGAAAACTTAGGAACCGACCTATTAGGCCTTTACAACGATCTCTTCCTTGAAGCAAAAATTTTTAGAAACTAAGAAAAGTCGAGGCACGCTCTCGACTTTTTGTCAAAATGAACAAAGGAACTTCGTTCCTTTGAAATTCTTAATGCAGGAATAAAAGAGAGAAATTGGAATAAAAATCCAATTCGCCTTTAAATTCTACGGATTTCTTCATAGTAGTGATAGCGACTGTACCGTGTTGAGCCTTTAGTCTCAACGATTACCGAGCTTCAAGTTTGTCTTTATCAATTAATAAACTTTATTGATTTTTGACGCAGTAGACAAATGGATTGACCGTTACTGGCAAGCAGTTTGGTCAATCCTATTTATCCTTGCAGGAAAGACGACGAAGAAACAGAAGTGCATTGTTTCTTCTGTCTTACTCCCATTTCACATCGATTACATTCGCTATTATTACTATCATAGAATCCGGGGAGTTCTTCGTTTTTATTAATACATTGATGAATTGATTATTTTTAAGAGGCCGAATTTCCAAGTAACGAAGATTTTTGAAAAAGGGAGAGTGTGTGGACTTTTAAGATTCTGCTCTGAAAAGAGGAGATAGAAAGGCTAATAGGTCGTATGGACGGCTAGGGGAAGTGGAGTGCTAAGAGGCGGAAAGATGTTTGTGCTTTGTAAAAGTCGAAAAAAAGTGCAATAAAAAGTCCTCGTCTAAAATGGACGAGGGCTTAGGTTAGTTATGTAATAAAGATTGGTGCCGGCGAATTTTTGGTTCGCAAGTGACCATAACGCCGAGGTTTCGGAAGGTTTCTTCGTCCGCTTTTTGCAAGATGACCGTGCTATGTGCCTGTAAAATTTCGTAAGTTTTGTAATTGATTTTTGCGACTTCTGCAGCAGGATTGGTTACCGCAGAAATACTTAATGCTAATAAGAACTTCCTTACTGTCTAGGAGAACGGCGTTGGTGTTTGAGGATGTCTTGTCCTAGTTGTCCAATGGCGTTTAAAATCACCGGAGGTAGGAGATGGATAGAGTCTCCGATTTCTGCAAGCTCTTTAATACAGTTCAGTAAGCAAGCAGCGCTAGCAGTCATCGTGTCTGTTTGTCTACCTGTAATAATTTTTCCGGTTGGTAATTGAAGTGCAACTACAGGAGTGTTGACTTCTTTCTCTTTTTCAAGGGCAACAGCTACGACTGGTCGATCTTTTTGCAGAAAGGCCACATTCTTCCATAATATATTTACCACGCTGAGCCGCTTCTAAAGTTCCGATACCGCGTTTGTAGTCACACTGACCTGCATAATAACGGCGAATAATTTCTTGATTAGAAGCTTCGCGAACAACCGCATCATCAGTGATAGCAAATCCGACACGGTTCACACCCATATCTGTTGGAGAGTTGTAAGGAATTGGAGCGTCACCATAAATCTTCGTTAAGATACGGCGTAATAGAGGGAATGCTTCAATATCTCGGTTGTAGTTTACTGTTGTTTCTCCGTAATGCGCAAGGTGAAAAGTGTCAATCATATTGACATCTTCTAAGTCTGCAGTAGCTGCTTCATACGCTACGTTTACAGGGTGGTTGAGTGGTAAATTCCATACAGGGAATGTTTCGAATTTAGAGTATCCTGCACGGCGACCACGTTTGGTTTCGTGATATAGTTGGCTTAAGCAAGTTGCTAGTTTTCCACTGTTAGCACCAGGAGCTGTTACGACAACTAGAGGACGTGTTGTTTCGATAAATTCATTTGCGCCATATCCTGCGTCACTCACGATGGTTTCAACGTCCATTGGATAACCTTCTGTATAGCCATGCGTATACACTTTGATACCACGACGCTCGAGGGAATTTTTAAATTGAGTAGCGGCAGGTTGCCCTGTGTAACGAGTGATGAGGACACTATTGATTTTGAGGTCCCAATAATGTAGGTCGTCCATTAAGCGAAGAACATCCTGGTCATAAGTGATTCCTAGGTCACCACGAATTTTATTTTGTTCAATATCGCCAGCATATACACAGATGATAATCTCTGCTTTGTCTCTTAGGCGGTGGAGTAATTTGATTTTTCCGTCTGGGTCAAAACCAGGTAATACTCGCATTGCATGGAAATCACCGATTAGTTTACCACCAAATTCCAAATATAATTTGTCATAGGCATTCACTCGTTGGAGAATGAACTGACTTTGTTCTTCTAGATATTTCTCACTATCAAATCCTAATTTCATACGACAACCCCCTTTAATTCATTTCAGTAGTATAGCATAAAAAGGAGGGGAAATTCTATACAAAATCAGCAAAAAAAGCCCGTAGGAAAAAGAGTTGCAAGTGGTATAAGGGCAGAGTAAAATAGTATTGGACTCACTCAAATTAATGGAGGACGATTCAATGAAAAATATGATGAATTATGTACAAGAGTTTCGGAAAAGGACACGTTTGATGAGAGACCTTTCTCTGAAAATAGATGCCTTGTCTTAACAGAATTAGGATATTCGCTACTAGAAGAGGTCGTTTCTTCAGATATGAGTGGAGAAGAATTTTCAACAGATTGAAGAGATTGCTCACTATATGGGGGAAAATGCAGAGAGATTATTGAGAGATAATCCGATGATGATTACGCAAGAAAGAGTCGATTTAACGCAGGAAATTGGAAAAGCAAAACGATATCAATCCCTTAAGTTTTTTGGGATGAAGAGCGAAGTGGACTCAGATATTACTAAACAATTTGCCGCATTGACGGTGAAATCAATCCCAGTGTGCGCATCGTGATTTACCGTGGAACAGATGAAACGCTGATTGGTTGGAAAGAAGACTTTATGATGACGTATTCTCCTATTATTCCAGCACATAAAGATGCCAAGGAATATTTGGAGCAACAGGCGAAGGTATTCGATGGGGAAATCCTCTTGTCAGGACATTCAAAAGGAGGAAATCTAGCCTTATATGCTGCGGCTACCCAAGAGAAGGAAGTTCAATCGAGATTGGGAAAAATCTTCTGTTTTGATTCTCCAGGCTTACACCGTTCGATTTTAGAAACGGAAGGCTACCATGCAGTGGTTCCATTAGCGATGCGTTACATTCCTCAAGATGCGTTAGTAGGATTGCTTTTGGAATCTGAAATTCCTTATGTCATCGTCAAAAGTAATGCCTTTGCTGCTCTTCAACATAGCGCTTTGACGTGGGAAATCGAAAATGGACAATTTGTAACGATGGATCATTTGACGAAAAACAGTCAATTAAATGACCAAACGTTTAAAAAATGGACTGAAGAAGTGAGTGATGAAGAACTAGAACTGTTTTGGGATGTCTTCTTCGAGCTTCTCTTTACGATTGGTTTAGATACGATTAATGATGTGTTTGGCAAATTTATGCATTATGTTCAGGAGTTCTTCAAAGCTGCAGGGCAAATGGATGAAGAAAAACGTGAACTACTCACTAGAGTAGCCCTGCTTTTACTACAAACTCGCTTCAATGTATGGAGAGATTCCATTAGTTTTGCGGATACATTTAACGTCGAATTTCCAAGCTGGGATGATATTTTAACAAGCATTCATTGGAAAAAAGAAGGAGTTTCCATTAAATATCAGGCCAGTCAGGAAAATGAAGAAATTCGTGAATACTATCAACAGCGCCACGAACAAAAGAAACACGAAGAGAAATAAGTAAGTTACAGGATTATTCTGAATCTTCACGGATATCTTTATAATAGCTGTAACGTTGCACCGGTTCGAGCCGGTGTCTCTCACCTTTAAATCCTCAAAAAGGGCGTACGGAATAAATTCACGCCCTTTCAGCCTTATAGTGGTTGAATGGAATGAGTTTAGCTCTAAACAGCTATCTCATTCCTATTCAACTCTTTGGAAGAAAGAAAACGAAATGCCATAGATGCAATTGTATCTATGGCATTTCTATCTTCTTTTCTCGTTTTAATGCGATTCACGTTACTGCTATTATAGAATCCGTCAGATTCTTTGTAATCCTAACATGAATTTCTTTCTTCGTTCCGTGGACAGTTAAAAAGAACAAATAGAGTTGCCCAAAATTCACTTATAAGTGAATTTTGGGCAACTCTATTTGTTTCTATTATAACGTTCAATCGCAATAGCAACGCCCATTCCACCTCCCACAAAGAAAGCAATTCCGAGTTTACCGTCTAGTTTCTCTAGAGCATTGATTAGTGTGACAACAATACGTGAACCAGAAGCACCGATTGGATGACCTAGTGCGATTGCCCCCAAATGGATTTACTTTTTCAATTGGAATTTTTAAGTCTTTAATGACGGCCATACTTTTGTGATGCAAAGGCTTCGTTCAATTCGAAGATATCCACTTTTTCAAGTGGAATACGGGTGCGTGCTACTAATTTTTTTCGATGGCTGGAACAGGACCAATTCCCATGATTGTAGGGTCTACGCCTGCTTCTGCATATCCTTTTAAAGTTGCTAGAATAGGTAGATTCAATTCTTCGGCATACTCGCGAGTTGTCATAATGACACAAAGCGGCTCCCATCATTGATTCCTGAAGAGTTTCCAGCAGTGACCACCCCATCTTTTTGAAGGCGGGTTTTAATCCAGAAAGACTTTCCAGTGTTGTGTTTGCACGGATGAATTCATCGCTAGCTTTGAAGTCTTCAGATTTTGTCTTGCGATTAAAGACTGCGACTGGAGTAATTTCCTTCTCGAAATGTCCTTCTTCTTGCGCTTTAGCAGCTTTTTGTTGAGAAGATAGGGCAAAAGCATCGAGTTCTTCGCGTGTAAATCCGTATTTTTCAACGATGTTTTCAGCGGTAATCCCCATCGCGTCTGTTGAATAGGCGTCTGTTAACCCATCATTAAATAATGAATCGACTAAAGTAACCGGTCCGTTTTTTGGAGCAAATCGTTGTTGTAATAAATGAGGTGCTAAACTCATATTTTCCATACCGCCAGCTAAGACGATTTTAGCATCTCCTAGTCGAAGTGATTGTGCTGCAAGAATAATGGCTTTTAATCCAGAACCACAAACTTCATTGACCGTTAAGGCTGTACTAGAATGGAGTAGACCTGCTTTTAATCCTACTTGTCGAGCAGGGTTCTGACCAAGTCCAGCTTGTAAAACATTTCCGAAAATCACTGTATCAATTTGGTCTGGAGATAATTTTGGCTTTTTGGATAGCGGATTTTGCGACTGCCGTACCCAATTCAATCGCAGAGGTTGCAGCAAATTGACCTCAAATTTACCAATGGCAGTCCGGGTGGCACTGACAATGACAATATCATTTCCGTTCATATCTTGTATTCCTTTCTATAGTAGATTCACTTTCATCTCCATTATTTTATAAGATTTTGCTTCTAAAACCCTAATTTTTAATCGTTCTAAATTGTAAAGAATTGTTTAAATTATAGAACAAATAGTAAATTCAATTGTCCAGACGGTAATTTTTGCTAGTATAGTTGTTGCTAAGAAAGAACAGGAACCCCAACATGAGATTAGGGCTTTTTCGTAAAGGAGAACAACAATGAATATAGGAATAGATAAGATTGGCTTTTTTGTGCCGCCAACTGCACTGGATATGGAAACCTTAGCAGTTGCTCGTGGAGTAGAGCCAGCTAAGTACACGATTGGCATTGGACAGTCTACAATGGCAGTAGCTCCCGTTACACAGATATCGTGACTTTAGCCGCAAACGCAGCTTTATCAATTATTGATGATGCTGACCGCGAATCTATTGATATGATTTTATTTGGAACAGAAACAGGAATTGATCAATCGAAGTCGGCTGCAGTTTATATGCAGCGGATGTTAGGATTATCTAACCGTGTTCGAAGCGTAGAATTAAAACATGCTTGTTATGGGGCAACGGCAGCTCTTCAATTAGCAAAAGGACATATTGCATTAAATCCTTCTTCAAAAGTATTGGTCATTGCTAGTGATATCGCTAAATATGGATTGAATTCAGGTGGAGAACCTACTCAAGGAGCTGGGGCAGTAGCCATGGTTGTTTCTGAGTCACCACGTTTGTTAGTTTTAGACAATGAAACAAGCTTGTTTACGGATGACGTAATGGACTTTTGGAGACCAAACTATGAAGCCTATCCATTAGTAGATGGTCAATTTTCAAATGAACAATACATTCGTTTCTTCTCTGAAGTGTGGAAGAACTATCAAGAAAAGACTCATTGCGAGTTTTCGGACTTCGAGGCCATTTGCTTCCATTTACCGTATACAAAGATGGGGATGAAAGCTTTCAAACCGTTCTTAGAAGAAATGAGCGAAGAAGAAAGAGAACGTTTCACGGCAAGATACCAAGAAGCGTCTCTTTATAACCGCCATGTCGGAAATATTTATACAGGATCATTATTTCTAAGTTTTATTTCGTTATTAGAAAACAGTTCTGTACTAGTAGCTGGAGACCGCATCGGATTCTTTAGTTATGGTTCAGGAGCAGTTGAGGAATTCTTTGCTGGGGAATTAGTTGAAGGATTCGAAAATCAATTGCATATTGCGGAACATAAGGCTTTGCTTGAAAACCGTAAAATGTTAACCGTTGAAGAATACGAAGAAATCTTTATGGAAGTTGTCGATTCTAGCGGTGAACAAACTTTCACACGTGAAGACAATAGCCCAGTGACACTCACAGGAGTTAAAAATCACGAAAGACAATATACTATAAAATAATCAAACAACCGACCGTAGCCTCCAAGGTTACGGTTTTTATTGAGTGCAAGACTGCAAAAATAAAAATGTAACATATATGCTACAGTAGCATATATGTTACATTTCGAATTTTAAAATTAAAAAGTAAAATAGAAAACGTTGAAATGATGCGGTTTTTAGCGGTATATTCAACAACAGGCTTTTGGTTTAAAAGTACGAATGTAGAAAATCATAGTAAAAATTCTGAGAAAAAAATCAAAAAATTTTCAGTTACTTCGATTTGAACCACCAAAAAGCTCAGAAAAGACCAGTGGGATGCACTTTCTAACACCTTTCAGAGTTCCATCCAAAATGAGGGACGCAACACTTTTTCTTATTTTGTGGTATCCTATGTAAAGAGAAAATGAAAGAAAGCAGTAGAACTATGAAGAAAATCATCGTTATCAATACTGGTGGTACGATTGCCATGAGTGAAGATCGCTCAACGGGCAGCGTAACTCAACAGGAACAAAACCCATTAACAAACTCAGATACTCTTTTTGCACCTATCGCAAGTGTCGTTGTAGAGGACTTATTTAACTTACCATCCCCACATATGACGGAAGAAAAATGTGGGAAGTTCAAAAAGAGAATCGTCCAAGCACAAAAAGGATGGTTTTTGACGGAGCTGTGGTTACTCACGGAACGGATACTTTAGAAGAAACCGCGTATTTCCTAGAGTTAACAACAGATGGAACCTTCCCAATTGTGTTGACTGGAGCGATGCGTTCCAGCAATGAAATCGGGGCAGATGGTTTAGCGAACTTACGCAGTGCCATTATTACGGTAACGAGTCCAGAGAGTGTGGATAAAGGCGTTCTTGTCGTGATGAATGATGAAGTTCATGCGGCAACGTATGTGACAAAGACACATACTACAAATGTTGCGACTTTCCAAACACCAACATTTGGACCGCTTGGCTTAGTGTCAAAGAGTGAAGTCATTTACTTCCAAAAATTCTTACATCATGAATACTATCCAATGAAAGAACTCGTGGATAAGGTATACTTATTGAAGGCGTATGCTGGAATGGATTCGATGTTATTTTGATGCCATTGCCGATTCAGATGCCAATGGATTAGTCATCGAAGCTCTTGGGGCAGGCAATCTCCGCCAACGACACTTCCTGGATTGCAACGTTGCTTGGATAAAGGAATTCCAGTCGTGCTCGTATCCCGTGCCTTTAACGGTGTAACGTACGATGTCTATAATTATCTTGGTGGAGCAAACAGCTTCATGAAGCAGGAGTGATTTTCACAACTGGGCTTAGCGGACAAAAGGCTCGTGTAAAATTATCGGTGTTATTAAGCGCTCATGCGAATAGAGAAACAATCATTAGAGCATTTCAAGTATAGGAAAGAGGAATAGAAATGGTTAGAAAAATAGGGCGAGTGGTTCGTCAATATGAAGGAAAACCGATTATTTACGGCATGCCACTAGAAGAGCTAACAGCTTGGTTTGAAGCAAAAGGCGAAAAGAAATTCAGAGCAGGTCAATTATGGGACTGGCTTTACCGCAAACGTGTAACCAGTTTTGAAGAAATGACAAACTTGCCAAAATCACTGATTGAAGACTTACAAGAAGAGTTCACATTCCCAGTGTTAAACGAACGTATCAAACAACAATCAACAGACGGAACACGTAAATTCCTCTTTGAATTAGCAGACGGCCTCTTAATCGAAACGGTATTAATGCCACAAGAATACGGATTATCCATCTGTGTAACGACACAAGTAGGATGACACATCGGATGTACTTTCTGTGCCAGCGGAATTATCGCAAAACAACGTGACCTTGTTGCTGGGGAAATCGTAGCGCAAGTCATGCACGTGCAACGCACTCTAGACGAAGTGTCTCCTGGGGACCGTGTCAGCCATATCGTAGTTATGGGGATTGGGGAACCATTCGATAACTATGATAACGTGATTAAATTCTTGAAAGTGGTCAACTCTGATAAAGGTCTTGGAATCGGGGCTCGTCATATCACTGTATCTACAAGTGGTCTGGCTCCAAAAATTCGCGAGTTCGCAGACGAAGGATTACAAGTGAACCTTGCGCTTTCACTTCATGCACCAGATAACGATACACGTTCTCGTATCATGCGTATCAACCGTAAATATCCAATCGAAGTCGTGATGGATGCCAGTAATGAATATATTGCTAAAACCAATCGTCGTGTAACCTTCAGTACGTATGCTCGACCACGTGAATGATTCGGTGGAACAAGCACAACTCTAGCGGACCTTCTGCGGACAAGAAACGTCTCTCATACGTGAACTTAATTCCTTATAACAAAGTTCGTGAACATGACCAATACGAACGAAGTGGAAAAGAACGCGTAGTCGCTTTCTACGATGTGTTGAAGAAAAATCACATCAACTGTGTCGTTCGTAAAGAATTCGGACATGATATCGAAGCAGCCTGCGGACAATTACGTTCAAGCCAAATGAAAACGTGACCGCGCTGAGAAAAACAAAAAGCATAATGAAATAGATGAACCGCACCTGAATGGGTGTGGTTTTTCTATAAAAATCAACAATACTAGATATTTTTATAGGATTTTGATTGAAAAATACTAAAAACTCTATTTTCAAAAGAAAAATTTGCTATAATATCAATAAAGGAAGCGGTAACAAATACAAAAGTAATCCAATAAGGAAAGGTCAGCTCGAGATATTAGAAGTTCATATTCAAAATTTTTCATATGGGAGAGATTCTAAATCAGATTGACTTGCACCTTCCACCATCTCAGATTATTGGGCTAGTAGCACCAAATGGTATAGGCAAATCTACGCTTATCCATATACTATCTGGACATTTTAAGAAATAACGGTATTTCGGTATCTTATCAAGGAAGAATTATACAAGCGAACCATTATTTATGAGACAGCATATTGTGAAGATGCCGGATCAATCTGAATTATACGATGAGTTAAATGGAATCGAACATTTGAATTTCTATGCCTCGATGTGGAAGGTAGCTTCTGGAACTGTTCAAACTGTGATAGAGCAGTTAAAAATGGAAGGCTATATTCATCAAAAAGTGGGCGGATATTCACTCGGGATGCGGCAACGCTTTTGCTTTGCATTGGTGCTAGTTACAAAAAGCAGATTACATGCTTTGTGGATGAAGTGATGAACGAGGTTAGATCCGGATAATGTGGAATTGATTTCTAAAGTGCTGAGACAGTTACGGAATGAAGGAAAAACGATCGTGATGGCCTCTCATTTACTGAACAATCTCGATTCGATTGCCGACAAGATTTATTTTATGAAAGAGAAACGAATCGCATTGGAATATTCACCGCAAAAAGAAGGCATCGATACACTTCAATTGACCTTTATTTCAAAAAGCGTATTTTCGAAAAGTTTGTAGAGCAATTTCCAAGAGAAGTAGAAATGATGAATCGCGAAGGCAAACAGCTTAGTATTCACCTTGCCGATGGGGATCTTCCAAAAGAAATATGGAAGTGGATACTAGAAAACATCCATCAATGTAGTGAAATTAAGATTGGTGCAAAAAGGTTGTTACGCCCTTTATAAAGAACTGCACGGATAGTACAATCGAAGTTGAAAAAGAGAGAAGCTAGAATGAGAACACAGTACTGTTGATTGTTCGAAATCGATTAATGAAAATTCAGTTCATTGGTTATGTATTGCTGATGGTTGCTTTTTCTTGATGATGAATTTTTCAACAAAAATCTTCTCTCAATGAACTTTTTGAATAGCAGTTTAAATCAAGGAGATAAAAATTCATTTGATTCTAATCAATGAATATGAAGAGGAAGCAAAGAAAAGAAGTTTAACGGAAACAGAGGAAAAAAATGGTTAGAGGATGCAGTTGCTTTATCATCGTTCAGTAACAGCGTTTTCAAAACCAAGATTATAAAACTTATATAAAAGAACAGATTCATTTTGGGAGTTGCGACTTGAATTAAGAGATAAAAGAACAATCGCCCTTCCGATTTACAATACTAATTGGATTTAATCCCTAGTAAGCAGGAACAGTTAGAGTATAAGAATGTCAAACAATATTTAATGGAGTTTCGTTCTTTAGAGGAGAAGGACAGTATCAATTAGATGATGTTTTTGCAAATGGTCGATCGAATATTTTGGATGGAATGGACAAAATATAATGAACCGATGGTGTATTGGTTGCCAGTTCTATTCTCAATCTTGCTACTATTTATCAGTCCTATCCTTTTAGACGATTGAAGCATCGAAGTATATTAGTTGTGAAGCCGATTCATCAGTGGAAATATTTATTACAAAAATCAGTAGTTACTGGTTGGTAAAACATGGCGCTTGTAATTTTATTTTTATTTGTAGTTTTCTTAGTACAGGTTTATCTCTGGCTGGGACAACCTTACTTTCGCCGTTACTTGTATTTCGTGGGATGAGGAGGTTCTACAGCTCCATTACAATTTATCGGGATTGTCCTCACTCTTGCAGCATGTGTGCTACTATTCTTAATCAATTTCTGTCGCATGGTAACCAGTTGAGTAGAAATAAGATGGTAGGTTCATCGCTAGTGGGCTGATGGTTATTTTGGGCAGAGCCTATCTTCCGTTCCATGAAGATTTATCCTTCTTTTGCAGACAAGTTGCCACTGTACTATGTGAACTTTGGCTCTGTAATCCAAGGGATGAAAGATGATTTTTATTCGACAGGTACGTTCACGATTTCAAACGGATGTGCCAGTTTACTTGTAGGAGCTTTCGTGTTCTTCTTGTTGACAGTTGGAACTTCTTGTTGGCAAGAGCGTCAGAGACGAGGAGGTTCGGTATGAATAGATGGGTTCAGTTAGATAGAATGCATTTAAAAACGAGGATTTTTCTTTAAGATACCGCTTCTTATTTTTAGTGGTTTGCGACGCTTATTATGGATATCATCATGTTACAGGAAAACCGACCTTAAGAGATGTGATTGAGCGACAGTTTTCTCAGATAGATAATCTTAAAGAGTCGTTTGAGAATCAAATGACGATTGATGAAGATACAAAGAAAGAGATGGATACTACTTTTCAAGCGCTCTATCAAACCTATGCGCAAGAAAATGGGATTTATACAGTGAAGGGGAAAAACGGAACGGCTGATTCCGATTTATGAAAAACGCTTGGAATTGGTGGAATCTCTTCTAAGGCTTGCCCCAGAAGAATGGGCGGATTCGTTAGAGAATCCTATGCAAATTAAAGCTAAACTGCAATTATTCCATTATTTAGTTGGAAAAGAGGTATCCTACCAAACCTATTATCAGTATGGTGATTTTATACAGACGATTTTCCAACTTCTTGGTTACGGTATCCTTGTTTTCTTTTTCCTTGTGCAAGTAGGGGGATATTTAGAAAGAAAACAACGACATCCAACAATGCTAGAAGTAGTGCCGATTTCTAGCAAAGAAGAATTATTGACAGAGATAATCTATTCTTTGAAATACTTTTTATGCTTTTTCCTAGTCTGCTGGTGATTCTGTCTGTTGTGGGGTATGGAATCCCTAATTCAAGAAAAATGCTATTTTGTTTCCTGTATCGTTTGTTTCTAATGGGGAAAACAATCTTATTTTCAGTGATTCAAGGGATTCTACTGGCGATTGGATATCCATTGCTAGCAATTGTTGGGTTATTCATTGCACAGATGCTGCTTTTTCTTTGATTAAGGATACGATGGTGTCGACGATTGTACTCTTTATCCTTGGATGTTTGAGTATTGGAGGATATTCGTTAGGGGCTATTTTACCGATTAGTGTGTTACCAGCTCTACAACAAGGAGTACCGCTTGTGATAGGAGCTTTTGTAGGAGTGGCCTTCTCCATTTTGTTTATTGGCATAAGACTAAAAATATAAGGAAGTGAGGAACCAAGAAATCCTCACTTTTCTTTTATTTTCCGTCCAAAAGTCCCTATACACATTGGATTAAGACGATGTTAAACTATGAACATAATAATTTGAAGTGGAGAGATTTAGATGAAGGTGATTTTCCAAAAATTTAAAAAAGAGGTGTTCGTGACTATTGCGATTTTAACATTAATTGCGACCTCTCAATTGTTAACAAGTATTGTCAATGCAGAGATTTTAGACTATTTAGTAAAAATGGATATGAACGGTTTTTATCCACGAGACGATCCTATTAGTCGCAATTTTTGCATTATATTTGTTGTTTACCTATATGTTGATTCGCTATCAGTGCTCTTTTGAACAAAAGGTAGTTACTTGGTTACGGATCGAATTAGTCATGCCATAAAGAATACTTCTTATGAACGCTTTTATGAGAAAAATAGTCAAACCTATATTTCTTGGTTTACAAGTGATATGGAACAAATTAGAACAAAAGCTTTTACGCCTACGGTTGAAGTCGTTGGGGGAGTCATCTCTGCTGTATTTTCTGCGGTAGCACTATTTATGTATCATTGGTCTATTGTGTTATTAACGGCTTTTTGTATTGTTTTGATGGCTGTATTACCTGCATTGTTTTCTGGAGAGTTAACAGCTAAAACGATGAAAACGTCTGAAGAAAACGAGCATTTTTCAAAACATGTTTCGGACTTATTAAGTGGATATGATACTTTTATTCGTATTTAGAAAGTTGAACTATTTGACTCAAAAATCCATGAAAGATCTGTCAAAGTTGGAGATACACAACGAGATTTTAGTAAGACAATGGCAAAAGTTGCCGTAAGTGGTGGAATTAGTAATTTATTTTGCCAAGTTTCTGTCTTCGTTTTAACAGGATATCTAGCCTATATCGGAGAAGTGAGTATCGGTAGTATCATTGCTACAACAGGCCTTAGCGGAATCATTTTTAATGTGCTTGGAAATATCAGTCAGAAAATCGGTTCGATTAAAAGTACAGCTCCTCTATTTGAAAAATATGAACTACTTAAGTCTGCGCAAAATAATGAGAATGTGGATAAAGAAGATTCTCGTACTTTAATTGAAGTATCAGACGTCTCTTTCAATTACGGAAAAAAGGTGATTTTAAATCATGTCTCTCTGGGGTTTGACGAAGGACAAAAATACGCGATTACTGGCGAAAGCGGAACAGGGAAATCAACGCTATTAAATATTATCGCTGCTAAATTAACGGAGTATTTAGGAGAAGTGAAATTTGCTGGGGTCGATGTGAAGAAACAAACCTATGATGAGTTATATCGTCAAATGGTCTATATCGCCCAAAAACCACATATCTTCACGACCACTATTCGCGAAAACGTAACGCTCAGCAGAAGAGTATACGGACGAAGAAGTTTTGGGAATCTCTTGAAAAAGGTTGGACTCGCAACTATTGTACGAAACTTGCTCACAAGGATTAGATACAGTCTTAGGGGATGGAGATTCAGAATTTATCCGGCGGTCAGTTGCAGCCATTGCCTTCGCGCGTGGACTCATAAAACAACCAAAAAGTCTTCTGCTGGATGAAGTCAGCTCCAACTTAGATGAAAAGACAACCATTGAGGTTTTGAAACCAATCTTAGAAGATAAGAATGTAACATTCTATGGGTAACATCATCTTCCTGAAGCCTTGAAAAGAACGATCGATCAAACGATTCAGATAAATTGAGTTGAATGATGTAAATTAAAGAAAATGAAGAGCCTTCCTACTGGTAAATGGGAAGGCTTTTTTATGTGATGTTCGATTGAATGCAATTTTTCTTTGAAAAGAGCCCTAAAACGATGTAATAAATGATATGACTAATAAATTACAAGAAGATTATAAGAAAACATTACAGAAAGATGTTAAATGTTACAAGAACGTATGTTCTTGTCATTTATTATGTAATAATAACGTCAGAAAAAGTCAAAAATTAAGTGACCTTAACAAAGGGGCATAGAAATCAACACTTTCATCTATGGTAACATAATGGCATTCATTAAGTTCGCGACTCAAAAATTATGCGAACGAGATTTTGAATTCTGGCGAAAGAATCAAAAGTCGGAAAAGAAAGAAACCAATCGAGAAACAATTCCATGATGGCGACAGCATCCTGCATTATTTGGCTTTGCAGGTTTTACAGCGAATTCAGCGTGCAAACGAAGTAGAATGGACAGCACGTACTGTGAAGAAGTAACGCAAGATGTGAAAAAAGACGATAATGGAGTGCAAGAGTACACGATTAAATGGGGAGATACATTATCTGTAATCTCTGAAGCAACAGGAGTTTCTTTAGATTCACTTGTTCAAGTAAATGAGATTCAAAATGCGAATCTAATCTATCCTGGAACAGTTCTTCGTTTTTCAGCAGACCAAAAAGAAGTATCTGTTGATAATGGGGAAGAAGAACACTCTTATCGTGTTCAAGAAAATAATGAAGTGACAGAAGTAGAAAAATCCTGAAGCAACAACGCCATATATGGCGAGTCTTCAGCAGAGGAAACTGCTCAAGCAAGTCAAGGAGGTTATTACTTAACCGTAGAAGCGACTGCATATTCATATAATGAACCAGGCCTTTCTAACTACACTGCTGATGGAACCAACCTTTTATATGATTCAAAAGTTATTGCGGTTGACCCACGTGTAATCCCATTAGGCTCATATGTTGAAATTCCAGGATATGGAGTTTATCGTGCTGCAGATGCAGGTGGAGCGATTAAAGGAAATAAAATCGATGTTCACATGATTAATCTAACAGATGTTTATAACTTTGGACGTCGTACAATCACTATTCGAGTATTACAATAATCACTGAACGAATTTAACTTTATGAGGAGTCAGGGTTTATAGGATCCGGCTCTTTTTAGTTCAAGAGAAAGTTAAGAAAAGGTAAGACCTGACTCAGAAAACTAGGAAAAGAGTTTAGAACTATGGTATATTAGTATCATCGATTAAAAAGAAACCAGTAGGAGAGGGAATTTTATGAAGATTCACAGGAATGTTAGTGCTAGCCTCAACTTTAGCATGTGTAGCTTGCTCAAATAATACAATTCAGAAACAATTGCTAGTACTAAAATATGGTAATGTGACCAGAGAGAATTTGTGAATGCAATGAAAGAACCGTTGAACAAACTTTGCAACGTTTAGTTTTAACAAAAGTGTTAGAAGGAGACAGTAGAAGATTCTAAAAATTAAAAGAAGCTGCTGAACAAGAGTTGCAAGTGACTCAATATGGTGGTGAAAGTGGATATGTTGCCGCTTCAAAAACAAAGCGGAATTACTTTCAGTAGATGCGTATCGTCAAACCATTTACTTAAATAAATTAATGACAGCTGCTGTTAAAAAGGCTGCAGCATTTTACAGAGCAGATATTACAAAAATATTACGATGAGTGGGAACCACAAATCAAAAGTACAACATATTTTGATTGCAGGCTAAAGCAACTGCTTCTGATGAAGAAAAGTAGCCGCAAAGCTAAAAGCTGAAGAATTAATTCAAAAATTAAAAAGATGGCGCTGATTTTTCTGAACTAGCGAAGGAAAACTCTGCCGATACAGGTACAGCTTCTAAAGGTGGAGAAATTGGACCATTCAAACGTTCAGATAGGTGAAAGAGTTCTCAGAAGCATCTGTAATTTGAAAAATGTAGGAGATATCACAGAAACTCCAGTCGAAACTCAATTTGGGTACCACATTATTAAGATGTTAGACAAAGGTGAGAAGAAATCATTTGATGAAGTGAAATCTAAAATGGAAGAAGAAATGCTACAAGCAAAATTAAAAGATACAGCATTCTTACATCAAACAATGGTGATTTATTGAAAGCTGTGACGTGAGAGATTTCTGATGAAAGCTTAAAAATGCATTGAAGACCTTCTTAGATGCAGGGTGATCGCTCTTCTATAATAATCTGTATCTTTCGTTTTTGTAAGTTACATTAAAGGAACTTTATTCCTCGAGGGGCTATTTGAAATAGCTTATCGAGGATTTTTTCCTATATTTGTGTTTTTAGTGTCTTTTCTGTCAAGAAGTGTCTCTATCTTGTAGATAACTGTTGACATATTAGAGATTAGCTGATAATTCAATTTATAACGCGAGGAGATGGAGAAAGTACTCTTTGAGGCATTAGTAGAGGCTTTGGGGTTGGTGAAACAAGTAGTGATAAGAAGATGAAATGGCCATTGAGTGGATTTTGAGCTTTAGAAGTAGAAGCATTACAGGGCGCCTGAACGACGACACGATTTCAAAGAAGAATCTATGGAATCGATTGAGGTTTATTCAGTGATGAATGAACAGATAAAGGTGAGTAACACGGTATTGTTGAAATGATCGTCCTTTGTCCATTTTGGGCAGAGGATTTTTTATTGTGTTCGAAGGAATAAGGGGGAATGCGTGGATAATACAGCTTGATGGAAAAAAATAAAATACAATTATTGGAGGAAAAACAATGAAAATCAAACACTTATTTTTAACAGCATTGCGGTGATTACATTAGCTGCATGTGGAAGTCAAACATCAAAAGAAGAAGTAAAGCAAGCTACTACTGAAGCAGCTCAAACTGTTAAAGTGAGCGGTTGTTGGGAGTGCAGCTCATGAATTATGGGATATGTTGCTGAAAAGCGAAGAAGAAAACATTAATATCGAAGTTGTAGAAATGAACGACCATGTTTTGCCAAATAGCAGCTTTAGAAGAGGTTCTGTTCAAATGAATGCCTTCCAACACCGTGCTGATTGGCGCAATGGAACAAAAGATAAAGGGAGCGATGAAAAGAAATCGGACGACTTTCATCACACCTTTATACTATTTCTCAACGAAATATAAAATCATTAAAAGATTTACCTGAAAAGCAAAAAGTTTTAGTTCCTAAAGAAGTAGCGATTCAAGGTCGTGCATTAGTGGCGCTACAAACCCGAAGGATTAATCACATAAAAGATGGCGTTGGCAATAAAGGCTTCACTAGCTGATATCACAAGCAACCCTCGTAATTTAGAAATCATCGAAGCAGAATCTGCTCAAGCTCCTCAAATGTTACAAGACGTGGATGCAGCTTCTATCAATGGTTCAATGGCTCAAGATGCTGGATTGAAGATTGAAGATAACATCTTACAGATGCAAAGCACTAGATACGATTCCAAAAAGATCGTTATAACTATTATTGTGTGAATGGAAAAGATGCAGACAACCCAGCTTTACAAAAAATCGTTGAACTATACCAAACAGACGATTGCTAAAAATGGACGAAATTGGTCCGGGACAATACTCGAGTTTGGAAATCTGAAAATAATCACAGTAGAAAGAAGTAGCTTTAGGTTGCTGTTGTCATATAGTTTAAAACTATGTGGAAAAGTAGAGGTGCGGTCTAGTTCGATAAATCATTCTTTTGTTTGCTTATAAAGGCTGTTAAATAATAAAATAAACAAAAATAACGAACAATAAAAAGAATATCGTTTAAAATAGTTCGATATTTATATTGTTTTTATTGAGTTTTTCTATACTAAATTCATCACTCATTCTTTTATAAAGGGTTCGAATTTTAATGGATAAGTTTTTAAACTGAAAGAGAACGGCACGACGGTGACTACTGAATTCTTGGCTGGGTTAACGACATTCTTCGCGATGTCACTACATTATTTTTTGGTCAATCCGAATATTCTAGTAAGACAGGGATGCCATTCCAGCGGTCTTCTTATCAACGATTATTGCAACAGTCGTCAGCACATTAGTGATGGGTCTTTTTCAAAAACGTTCTTACGCATTTAGCACCAGGGATGAGTTAAAAGCGTTCTTTACATTTACTAGTTGTATTCGGCCTGATTTACTTGGCAGAAGCATTAGCAATGGTATTTATTTGTGGTTTATTCAACATTTTCATTACAGTATCAAAAGTACGTGAGATGATTATTACAGCCATTCCGGTCAGTATGCAACATGCCATCGGGGGTGGGATTGGAATTTTCATCGCTTATATTGGTTTAAAAACGCTAACCTTTTAGAATTCCTTTTCTGATTCAAATACGATTACTCGAGTAAACGGTGCCGTATAACGTCGCAACCGAAAGCGTACAAAGGTGGCGTGTTCAGCGTGAATTCAAATGGTGGAATTGTTCTGTCTCTTGTCAACTTCACTCTCCAGGAGCACTTCTTGCAGTGATTGGTTTAATCATTACTGTGTTTTTATTATTGAAAAAAGTTCGTGGAGCCATCCTTATCGGGATTGTGATAACGACACTTTTAGCCATTCCAATGGGTGTTGTCGATTTATCAAAAGTCAGCTGAAAGCAACTCTTGGAGCAGCGTTCAACGACTTAGGTATACATATCTATGGCAGCTTTTGGCTCAGAAGGAATCGTGAACTCTTCTCTGATCCAGCGCGCTTACCATTAGTGTGAATGACAATTTTTGCATTCAGTTTATCGGATACATTTGACACACTTGGAACCTTCATCGGTACAGGTCGAAAAACGGGTATCTTCTCTGAAGAAGACGAACGTCAACTTGAAAACGACTCTGGATTCTCTTCTAAGATGGATAAGGCTTTATTCGCAGATGCCATCGGGACTTCTATCGGGGCCATCTTTGGGACTTCAAACACTACAACTTATGTTGAAAGTGCAGCCGGAATCAGTGCAGGGTGCATACTGGTTTAACAGCAGTCGTTACAGCAGGACTTTTCTTATTATCAACGTTATTAGCACTATTCGTCGGATCGTTCCAGAGGCAACGGCACCGGCGTTAATTATCGTTGGGGTGATGATGCTTTCTTCATTCGCAGATGTGAAATGGGACGAATTGGACGAAGCGATTCCAGCATTCTTTGCCGGTATCTTCATGGCACTTTGCTACAGTATCTCTTACGGGATTGCAGCAGGATTCATCTTCTACTGCTTAGTGAAAGTTATTACTGGTCAATCAAAAAGACATTCACCCAATTTTATGGGTCGCTACAGGATTATTCATCTCAACTTCATTATCTTAGCTCTTTTTATAAGAGTAAAAATCAGTTGATATTGAATCATTTTATTGAACTATGGCCGTAATAGGGCACCTAAGTATTTTTGCTTAGGTGCTTTTCCTTTTATTTCATGATAGGATAGAGGAGACAGAAAGGGAGTTGACTATGACAGAACAAACAACTGAAATCACTGCATACGAGCGTTCCGTAGCGCTTGTGAAGGCAGAACTCACTCAATATAAACCAAAACAAATCGATACGGTATAGGCCTCTTACAAGATGGGAATACTGGTACCGTTTATTGCGCGTTATCGTAAAAGATCAAACCGGTTCTTTAGATGAAGTGCAAATTCGTGAAATCGAAGAACGCCAACGTTATTTGGAAAACTTCGAAAAACGGAAAGAAGAAATTAGCCGTCTCATTGATGAACAAGGAAAACTTACGCCAGAAATTACTGTTTCGTTAAGTAAGGCGACAACTTTAACGGCATTAGAAGATATTTATCGTCCGTATAAACAAAAACGCCGCACGAAGGCAACGATTGCTAAAGAAGCAGGACTAGAGCCGTTCGCATTATGGTTACTCATGCGACGACGAAGGATTCTGTAGAAGAAAAAGCAGCCACCTTTATCAATGAAGAAAAAGCGATTTTGACGGTCGAAGATGCGATTAACGGTGCCGTAGAAATTATTGCCGAATGGATTTCTGATGAAGCAAAATACCGTAAACAATTACGTCAATTTACGCAAAAAGAATGGAATCGTGAAATCTGTCGTGAAGAAGGAAGAGTTCGACGAGAAGAAAGTCTATGAAATGTACTATGACTACGAAGAACCAGTGAAAATCGATTGTTCCTCACCGCGTGCTTGCTCTTAACCGTGCAGAAAAAGAAGATGTAGTTCGTGACGATTGAAGTTGATGTGACAAATCCTATAACAAAGATTAAAGAAGAGAAAATCAAAATCCGTCTTCACCATCTGCACCGATTGTCGAAGGCGCAATTGAAGAAAGCTACAAACGATTCATCGGACCGGCGATTGAACGCGAAATCCGAAATGAATTAAGTAAAAAGGCGCAAACACAAGCGATTGCTATTTTCGGGGAGAACTTGAAGAATCTATTGTTACAAGCTCCAATGAAGGGCCAAGTGATCCTAGGCCCTCGACCCAGCGTACCGTACAGGATGTAAATTAGCGGTTATCGACGAAACAGGGAAAGTCCTTGGTAAGTCTGTGATTTACCCTCACGTAGGAGCTTCAGAAGCCAAACGTGCTCAAGCCGGCGGACAATTCCGTCACATAGTGGAACAATACGGAGTGACACTTGTGGCGATTGGAAATGGAACGGCTAGCCGTGAGTCTGAACAATTCGTGGCGGAACAATTACGACAAATCCCTCGTAAGGTTGTGTACACCATCGTCAGCGAAGCAGGGGCCTCTGTTTATTCTGCCAGCGATATTGCGCGTCAAGAATTCCCAGATTACCAAGTTGAAGAGCGTTCAGCAGTCAGCATCGCTCGTCGCTTGCAAGACCCATTAGCAGAACTCGTTAAAATCGATCCAAAAGCTGTTGGGGTTGGACAATATCAACACGACGTTCCAGAAAAACAATTAGATGAGCAGTTAGACTTTGTCGTTGAAACAGCTGTGAACAAGGTTGGGGTAAATGCGAATACGGCTAGTGCCGCTCTCCTAGAGCATATTGCCGGATTAACGAAGACGACAGCGTCAAACGTGGTCGCTTTTCGTGACGAAAACGGCAAGTTCACAAACCGTACGCAATTGAAGAAAGTACCTCGCTTAGGACCGAAAGCTTACGAGCAAGCCGTTGGGTTCATGAATCATCGATGGAACGAACCCATTTGACGGTACTGACATTCACCCAGAGTCTTATGATGTCGCTAAAGCCATTTTGAAAAAAGCCAATGCTGAAAAATTAGCGCTTGGTTCACCAGAGTTGGAAGAAGCTCTTAAAGGATTGAATACTAAAAGCGTTGAAAGAAGAATTTGGTATCGGACAAGAAACGCTGGAATTAGTGTTGGAAGGATTGTTGAAACCAGGGCGTGACCCACGTGAAGAAGTTGCAGGACCAATCTTACGTAGCGATGTCTTGAAGATGGAAGACTTACAAGTAGGAATGGAACTCGAAGGAACCGTTCGTAACGTAGTGGACTTCGGGGCTTTCGTCGATATCGGTGTGAAACAAGACGGCCTTGTGCATATTTCAAAATTGAAGAAAGGTTTCGTGAAACATCCAAGTGACGTCGTTGCAGTTGGGGATATCGTAACGGTTTGGGTGACGGAGCTTGACCTCAAAAAGGTCGGGTCGGCCTCTCATGATTGGACCGAAAAATAAATAAAATGAAAAATCGCTATTACTGCGTTCTGCACGGAATCTTCTATAGTAGCAACAATAGCGAGAGTAACTGATGCGAATTAGGGACTCTAGGAGTTATCCGTAGAGTCCCTTTGAGGCTCAGTAGGGAGTGAGATTACAGGCACACCCTGGTACAGCTGTTTTCGTTGCTATAAAGAGTTCCCTAGCTGAACTCCGTAATAGCTTTTTGTTGCCGTCATACAGATGCTTTAGTGGAAGAAAGCGTGTATTGCAGTACTTTTGCTTTTGAAGCTTCGAAGGTGCAAAGACTACAGGAGCGAACTGGTGCAACGTTACAGTGATGATGAAGAAATCCGTTAGTTGAAGAGGAATCATCATTCCGTCAAAGCGAACTCTAAATTTTCAGTAAATTCCACTTGCATTAGTGGTATTTTTTTATGGATGCAAGTATACTAGAATAGTATATGCAAAACGGAAAGGGAATATGAGATGACTCAAAATCCTGCTTTAGTTCAGTTGACAGAAAAATGCAAAACAAATCTATCAACTGATTTCAAAACAAAAACACATCTTTGCTTGGCGAAATGCCCTGTTTCGAAGAGATTATTGATACACAATTATTTGGTTTATCAAAACAAGTAGAATTTGCTGTAGCGATGGATTTAATCCATGTAAATGAAGGACATAAAAATTATGGCGATTTGGAGTATGCTTTAAATGATATGTATACCTCAAATCTATGAAGAAACGTACCAAAAAGTAGAGGAGGACTCTCAGTTAAATTTTTCATGAAAAAATGAAACGCCTCCCTAAAAAGTAGATTCGCTGATTATGGGTTATATGCATTGCTTTCTGTATTTGGACTAGTAATGGTCTATAGTCAAGTAGTTATTATGCCTAGTCAATCAAGGAAACTCCGAAGCTTTTTATGGTAAAACAGCTCTTATATATCGTCCTTGGGGTGTTATTATGCTAGGAATTTCCATTCCCAGAGAAATGGATGAAGATGAAAAGTGATAGGGCGCTACTTTTGGGGATCATGGCTTTGTACTACTGGTTGTCGTATTATTCACGAAAGGAATAAATGGGAGCAAAGAGTTGGATTAATTTTAAAAGTGTTTAATTTGCAGCCGTCAGAATTAGTAAAACTATTTGTAATTTGGATTTCTGCTTATTTATATAGCAAGAATGAAAGAAGTAAAACGAGATTGAGATTCTATTTAGTCCCAGAGTCACTATCTTCCTCTTTGAATGATTATGCTTCAAACCCGATTTAGGGACGGGAATGATTGTTGTTGCAGTGGCGCTTTTACTAGGGTTAATGACGGGACGTTTCTAATCGAGCATTAGCTTCCTGAGGGCAGTGTTTTGCATCCCCTGTATGGAATTACGTATTTAGATGCATCCATTTTTGAAAAATCGGACTAAAAGCCTATCAAGTAAGTCGTTTTACATCTTTTCATAATCCATGGGCGGATGCGAGAGGTTCTGGATATCAATCCATCCAAGGGTTTCTAGGATTATCTAGAGGAAATTGGTTTTGGAAACAGGGCTGTCCAACTCAGTTCAAAAAAACGATTCCTTCCAGACAGCATACGGACTTTATCTCAGCCATTGTTGGAGAAGAACTGACTGTTATTTTCGTGTTGATGCTAGCCATTGTAGGATTCATTATTGCAATAACGTATAAAGGCAAAACAAGTGTAGGGAGCTTGTTTGCAAAATACTTATGTTATGGAGTAGCGATTTTTATTTTTAATCCAATCCGGAATTAATATCGGGGCGCTAGTCGGATTTGGCACCGCTAACAGGGGTCTCCTTGCCACTCATCAGTTATGGAGGCTCTAGCTTTCAGCCTCTAGTGTGGGTGGGCTTTGATGCTTTGGGCTATTCTGAAATGACCAAAAGAAAAAGAACCAACTCCTCCAAATGAAGAAGGATTCCAGAGGAAGAACAAAAACCAATAGAATTAAAAAGCGATGTAGAAGGAGAAAGAATGGAACAACAAGAAAGACAAGCTACTCGTTGTTTGGTTGTATACATTGAAACCACTAAACAATTGAAGCGATTTGAAATATTCATTATATTTCAAAGCGTTTTCGAAATATATCTACTATATCGTTGAAAAAGATGAAGTAGAAAGTGTGATGGAACGTTTATCTAATTTCCATTTTGTTCGTAAAGTTGAGCCTTCTCTTCGAAAAGAAATTCGAATGGATTTCACTCAGATTCTTCCTGAATTAAGAGAAGAAATTGAGAGAGAGAAAGCTGAACAAAAAGCTGAGAGATATAGAAAAATCCGTGTACTCACTTTTGTACACGGATTTTTGTCATTTATAAAAAGAGACCGATAAAGGATTGAAAGAGTTCCTAGAATTATAGCTACTACTAGAAAAAGAATGACAGAAGAATAGGAAAACACAATCCATCTTCTGTTTCCGAAGAGAGAGACGACGAGAATGATTTCAAAAAATCTGTACGACTTAAGTAGGCAAAAAGTCCTAGCATTAAGAAAACTAAAGCGCACATAAATAAAGCGTTGCTAAAGTCTAGAAAGGAGAAGCCACTGGTGACGCTCACGAATAGTGCACAAAGAAGAATGATGCTACCGGAAAAGATTCCGATTTGTTTAAAATCAAATTTCATAAAGTTGATCCTTTTCATTTATTCTTACAATGTATCAGAAGTTTTGTAAAAATCGCAATTTCTTTTGTGAAACTAATTAGTTGAAACTTTAATTCTTTAGATAGTATGATGAAACAGAATTAGAAGATAAATAATGGAGGTGTGAGGTTGAAAAACTATCTTAAATATATCGCAAAACGTATTTTTACATGTTTTTAACACTATTTTTTTAATTGCGACAATTACGTTCTTTTTAATGAAAACTATTGCCGGGGTCTCCATATGCCAATGAGGAGCAACTAACACAGGCTCAACTTGAAATTATGAATGCCAAGTATGGTTTTGTAGATAAACCCGTATTCGTTCAATACTGGATTTATATTACAGGTCTATTCCGTTTAGATTTTGGACAATCTTTTCCAATATAATTCGACGGTAGTGAATTTGATTTTTTCTAGGGTAGGACCTTCTTTTCCAACTCGGATTCCAAGCGTTAATCTTTGGAACGATTGTGGGTTCTCTGTTGGGGATGGTAGCAGCCATGAGACAAAAATACTTGGGTGGATACGCTAGCAACGTTCTTTTGCGATTATCGGTCGTTCTGTTCCAAGTTTCGTGTTCGCTGTCGTTTTACAATTGTTATTTGAGGGTGATATTCTCTATTTTCCCAATTGCTTTTATGGAACCAAGGTTTTGTTTCCTCTATTTTACCGACACTAGCGCTGTCGATTTCTCCGATTGCTGACTCTGCTCGTTTCGTGAGAACGGAAATGGTAGAAGTATTGCATTCAGATTATATTGAACTTGCTAGAGCAAAAAGGATTAAGTCGTTTTGTGGCATTTCGACATGGTTTTAGAAATGCAATTATTCCACTGTGACGATTCTTGGACCGATGCTCGTAGGATTGATGACAGGGTCGATGGTTATTGAAAATATTTTTCAATCCCTGGTATCGGGGAGCAATTCGTGAAGTCGATCTTTAACAAATGACTATCCAACGATTATGGGAGTAACGATTTTGTATTCAAACATTATTAGTATTTGTAATTTTTAATGGTCGATTTACTATACCGCTTGGATTGATCCTCGTATTCGTATTACAGATGAAGGAGGGGAAGTATAATGGCAGAAGTATCTGAAAAAGACTTATTCCAAAGAGTAGATTTGAGTCGCACTGCTGACCGAGAAAAATCGCTTCTCCGTCTTTAAACTTTTTACAAGACTCTTGGAGACGATTAACGAAAAATAAAGGGGCTGTATTTTTCTAGTCATCGTACTAGCGGATTATTTTGTTAGCTATCTTGGCTCCAGTGATTGCTCCGTTTGATCCTCTTGAACAAAATGTGCAATTTTCAAATTTACCTGCTCGTATTCCTGGACTCTTTTAGTGGTCTTCGAAACGGTATAGATGTCTATGCGAAACAAGGAGTTCCTGAAGGTGACAACTTCTATTTTGGGACAGATAATTTAGGAAGAGATTTATTTTTCACGTGTTTTATACGGGACACAAACTTCTTTTGATTATTGCATTTGTTGCTGCTTTATTTGATATTACTATTGGAGTGACTTATGGAATTATTTCTGGATGGTTTGGAGGACGGGTAGATACCGTTATGCAACGATTCTTAGAAATTATCTCAGCAATTCCAAACTTAATTATTCTTGTTTTAATGTTATTAGTGATGAAACCAGGTCTCGTTTCGATTATCGTGGCGATTGGGTTTTACAAGTTGGGTAACAATGAGCTCAGTGTTGTCCGTGCACAAACATTAAAACTAAAAATCTTGAATATATTTTAGCTTCTCGTTCTTTAGGACAAAGCTTTTTGGAAAATTGCCTTCAAGCATTTACTACCCTAATATGTGCAGGCTTGATTATTATTCAAACCATGTTTCTCAATTCCTTCAGCAATCTTCTTTGAAGCCTTCTTAAGCTTCTTAGGAATTGGGATTCCAGTTCCGGATGCTTCACTCGGTTCTCTGATTAATGGAGGATATAAAACATTCCGTATTTATCCAAACTTAATGTGGTTCCCATCAGGAGTCCTCTGTGTTTTAATGATTAGCTTTAACTTATTAGCAGATGGACTTCGAGGATGCATTTTGACCCGAAAAATGAAAAGATTAGGAGGATCTCGAATGAGCGAAACAATTTTATCTATTGAAAAACTTACGAATCCACTTCAAAACTTTCGCAGGAGAAGTTCAAGCGATTCGTGGAGTTAATCTAACTTTGCAAAAAGGGGAAACTCTCGCTTTTAGTGGGGAATCAGGTCTGAAAAAGTGTGACTGCTAAAAGCGTGATGCACCATGTATCAAACAATGCGATGGTTAAAGAAGGTTCTATTCTATTTAAAGGGGAGAATCTCTTAGAAAAAAGCGAACGTGAAATGCAATCTGTTCGTGGGAAAGAGATTGCGATGATTTTCCAAGATCCAATGACCTCTTTGAATCCAACCATGAAAATTGGACGACAAATTGCAGGAAGTGATTATTAAACACGAAAAGCTTCAAAAGAAGAGGCATATAAACGTGCAGAAGAATTACTAGAGCTTGTAGGAATTCCAAATCCGAAAGAACGGATGAAACAATATCCTCACCAATTCTCTGGTGGTCAGCGTCAACGGATTGTGATTGCTATTGCCTTAGCTTGTAATCCCGATGTGTTGATTGCCGATGAACCAACAACAGCTTTAGATGTGACGATTCAACACAAATTCTAGAATTATTAAAAGAATTGCAATGTAAATTCCCAAATGGCCATCATCTTTAGTACGCATGACCTTGGAGTTGTGGCCAATGTCGCAGACCGTGTTGCTGTCATGTATGCAGGTAAAGTTGTTGAAGTCGGAACTTCCGATGAAGTTTTCATAATCCTCAACATCCTTATACATGGGCCTCCTTCGTTCGATGCCGACTTTACATACCGGAGATACTCTTTTATGCGATTCCGGGGTCACCACCAGATTTATTAGATCCACCTGTTGGAGATGCCTTTGCACTTCGAAGCGATGTCGCGCTTGAAATCGACCGCGTAAAAGAACCGCCAATGTTCCAAGTATCTAGGACCCATTTTGCAGCTACGTGGCTTTTGGATTCACGTGCTCCAAAAGTAGAAGTGCCTGAGGAGATTTTTAAGAAGACGTAAAAATCTTTTTTCAATGAAGGAGGTGCGTCTAATGACTAGTACAACTGAAAAGAAGAAACTGGTTGAAGTAAAACACTTAAAACAGTACTTTGGGACAAAGAAAAATGTCGTAAAAGCCATTGATGATATTTCCTTTGATATAGTTGAAGGAGAAACTTTCGGATTAGTAGGAGAATCGGGTTCTGGAAAATCAACAACAGGAAGAGCACTATTACGTCTATACCAACCTACAGATGGAGAAATCCTTTTGAAGGAAAAAGATATTGCGACACTAAAAAGGAAAAGAACTTTGAGTTTCGAAAAGAAGCGCAGATGATTTTCCAAGATCCGTATGCTTCGCTAGATAGCCGTATGAAGGTACGTGATATTATTGCAGAAGGTATTGATATTCATCATTTGGCTGCAACAAAAGAAGAACGGAATCAAATGGTCGATGACTTACTAGAAACTGTGGGGCTAAACCGAGAACATGCCAACCGTTATCCGCATGAATTTTCAGGAGGACAGCGTCAACGAATCGGGATTGCCAGGGCGCTCGCTCTGAATCCAAAATTTATCGTTTGTGATGAGGCGATTTCTGCACTAGACGTTTCCATCCAAGCACAAATTGTGAACTTACTAAAGAAACTTCAAAAAGAAAAAGGACTTACTTATCTCTTTATCGCCCATGACTTTATCTATGGTGAAATATATTAGTGATCGGATTGCTGTCATGTATCGCGGACGTATTGTGAAATGGGCTCAGCAGAATGTGTTCATGCAAATCCACAACACGCCCTATACGAAGAGTTTGCTATCGGCCATTTCTCTACCCGATCCTCGTGAAGAGAAAAATCGAAAACGTATTGTTTATACAGGTGAAGATTTCAATGAAAAATGCAACTCTGCAAGAAGTAGAGCCAGGTCATTTTGTTTTTAAGATAATGAAGAAATAGAGGAAAATCGTACTTTATGGAAGCTACGATATTTTTGTAGAATTCTGTAAAATAACAGTACTATCTGAATTAATAGATAGTCCGCTTTCGAACGCGGATGAATAAGGTTGGAGGATTTGGTAGCATTTCCTCGTAGGAAACCTTAATGAGAAGGGAGAGAAAGTTATGTCAAATCAAGTAGTTTTTGATAAAGTAGCTCAATTGATTGCAAATCGTTTTGAGCGTAGAAGCTTCAACAGTAACGGAAGGCATGACATTCCAACAAGACTTAGGCGCAGATTCACTAGATGTCGTGGAATTAGTTATGGAATTAGAAGATGAATTTGGAATTCAAATTTCTGATGAAGATGCAGAAAACATCACAACAATTGGAGACGCAGTGAATTATATCACTGAACATCGTTTAATATTCAAAAGGAATGGTAGAAAAATCTACCATTCCTTTTTATTACCAAAGAAAGAAAAATTTTCACGATGTTCATAAATTAAAGACATTTTCGACATAATGTTTACAAAAATGTTGAAAGGACGCGGTTTTTAATATTATATGAAAAATATTAAAAAAATATAATGAGAAAGAATATAGGTTGCAGTGATATGGGAATAAGAGTAAAATCTAAGATATTCTAAAAACAAATCAAACTTTGAGGAAACACATGAACAAAAAGCAATTGCTGGTTTATTAGGTGCTGCTTCATTAGTGACTTTAGCTGCAGTGTAATACAACAACAAAACAAGTGGTGATTCTTCATCAAATGCTAAAACTGAAGAACGCAAATTCGCTTCTGATGTAACAAACGAAGGGACTGTTATCAAAGTTGGAACTATTAACTACGCTGATGTATCTGCTTCACTCATTCAAAGGGTTAATTAACCCATTATTATACGTGGACTCAGGTGACGGTAGTTTTAGTAGACTTGCAGTTCTGTCATTATTTTGAATTCGATGCAAACCAACGCATTAAAAAGATGGCGGTATGATGGAGTTCACTCTAGATAAAGAAAATAAAATTGTAACATTAAAATTACGTTCTAAAGACTACAAATGGTCTGACGGACAACCTTTAACAATCGACGACTACATTTTCACTTATGAATTCGTAGGACGTAAAGATTACGACGGAGTTCGTTACGATGAAAATGCTCAAAACATCGTTGGTATGAAAGATTTCCACGAAGGTAAAGCAGATAAAATTTCTGGTTTAGAAAAAGTGGATGACCAAACTGTTAAAAATTCACTTAGAAGAAGTTTACCCAGCTTTAGAAATGGGTGGTACGCAAACTTTCAGGACAAAATGTTACCCAAAACACGTCTTCAAAGATATGTCTTATGAAGATGCAGTTAAATCAGATAAAAGCCGTACAGATGTTGTAGGTAACGGACCATTTGTCGTTGATAAAGTAGTTCCTGGTGAATCTGTAACATATAAGAAAAACCCTTACTACTATAAAGGCTGAACCTAAAGTGGATGGCTTAAAAGCGGACGTTGTATCTCCAGACTCAATCGTTCAAGAAATGAAAGCTGGTAAACTATGACATGGCTTCAATGCCTGCAGATCAATACGATACTTATAAAGATTTATCAAACATTAATTTATTAGGTACGATTACAAACTACATTTCTTATGTTGGTTTCAACATGGGTCACTTTGACAAAGATAAAGGGAACACGTATTTGAACCAGGTAAGAAGATGAGTGATCCAGCTTTACGTAAAGCAATTGCTTATGCATTAGATAACGATCAAGTAGCAAAAGAAACTTACGAAGGATTACGTATCTCTGCTAACACATTATTATCTCCATTCTTTGGTGAAATCTATGCAAATAAATCAGAAATCCCAGGATTCACATATAAACCCAGAAGAATCTTAAGAAAATTTTGGCAGACGCTGGATACAAAGATACTGATGGAGATGGTTTTGTTGAAGATAAAGAAGGGAAACCATTAACCATCACATTATTAGTTCCCAGGGAAAGAATACTAACAATACATCAAGCGGAAGAAGAATACAAAGAATTATTAAACGGCCGTGTTAGAATCACGGCGCGAAAAATATGATGACTTTGATATAAAGTTAGTATCTGGTTACAACCCGACCCAGATGGACGAACGGACCCAAAGTCGCCGAACCTCAACGCCGCAACATACGTCAATATCAAACCGTTTTACCCCAGAACCATTCCAGCATGAAACGTGTTGAATTAAACGCAGCGCACCAATGAAACTATTCCAATCGCACGTTTCAACAGTTACCATTACAAGCAGTAAACAAACGTGAAACATGTAGATATCGCTCAAGGTAAGAAACTGGATAACAAGTAGAATTACTATCTGAAACTGGTGTTAAAGCTGAAGAATTGAATAGTATTCCATTTAAAGACGCCCTTAGCGCGATGCGCCTTAGTTATTGGCGACCTGGTGTTAAAAATGAAAACCAATTTAAACATCCAGCTAAACCTAACTTGAAAATAATCAAGACTTTGCTTCAAATAAAATTAAAATTTGTTAAAATTAACTGAATTTGTCAGACACCCATCCGAAGATGGAATCGAGTCTGATATGGAAAAATGAAAAGAAGAGTTATTTCATCAGCGGCAGCAGAATGATTAGCGCATGTGGAAATGCTAACAATGGGAAAGATCTGAACCAGCAGCGAAGTTCAAAACCAAATCACGTGAATGACAAACGCGTCACAGCCCGATCGAGTTTAGCTCTTTTCATTGATGAATTATCATCAAACACTACTGATCATCACGCAAGCCGGGCGAATCAACGTCACGAAAACCGCAACAGCGCAACAGCTTCATTAGAACTGACGTTGAAGGGAAAAACAGCGACTGTAAAATTAAATGCAAAAAGACTATAAATGGTCAGATGGACAACCGTTCACTATTGACGATTATATCTTTGCGATTGAAGCTAATCGGTCATAAAGACTATACAGGGATCTCGTTATAACGACCGTTACCAAAACATTGTTGGAATGAAAAGACTTTCCATGAAGGCAACTCAGATAAAGATTTCTGGTGTAGAAAAAGTGGATGATTATACAGTGAAAATTCACTTTGAAAAATGTTACCTTCTATGCAATTAGCAGGTGGAGCGATTCCAGCATATACAATGCCAAAACATATCTTCAAAGATATTCCAGTTAAAGATTGGGGAACAAAGTGACTATGTTCGTGGTACAAAAGTAGTCTGGCTTTAGGACCGTTCACAATTGAATCAATCGTGCCAGGGGAATCTGTAACCTTAAAAGCAAACGAAAACTTCTATAAAGGTCGTCCTAAAGTAGATAAAATGGTGATGCAAGTAGTTTCTCCAGACTCAATCGTTTCAGAAATGAAAGCTGGAAACTACGATATCGCAAGCATGCCAAGTGCTCAATATGAAGCGTTTAAAGATTTAACAAACGTAACATTCTTAAGTTCATTTGCGCCTTCTTATGAATACATTTCATTCAAATTAGGAACATTTGATAAATCACAAGGTAAAAACGTAACGAATCCAAAAGCAAAAATGAGCGATCCTGCGCTTCGTCAAGCCATCGGTTATGCATTAGATATCGATTCAGCTGGTGAAAACTTATATCACGGATTGAACTATGGTACAAACTCTATCATCTTACCATTCTTCAAAGACGTATATAACAAAGAGCAAGAAGGATTTACTTATAACCCAGAGAAAGCAAAACAATTATTAGATGAAGCGGGTTATAAAGATGTTGATGGTGACGGAATCCGTGAAAATAAAGATGGTTCTAAATTAACGATTAACTTTGCTGCGCGTACTCGTGACGCAGCGAATGAATCATTAATCCAACAATACTTAATTTGGTGGAAAGAAGTTGGTTTAGATGTACAACTTTATACAGGTCGTACAATTGAATCAAATAACTTCTACGTTAAAATTCAAGCAGATGATCCAGAAATCGATATGTTCGCTGGTGGTTGGGGAACAGGTTACGATCCAAACCCATCTAACTTATTTGGTGAAACAGCTAAATTTAACTTTGCTCGTTATGTAAATGAAAAAGGTACTGAAATTATGAAGAAAATTTCTTCAACAGACGCTTTTGACGATGCGAAAAATAAAGAGTTCTACAAAGAATGGCAAGCATGCTAAAGATGAAGCTTTTCATGATTCCAACTTTAGTAGGGATAGTGTAACTGCTGTTAATAAACGTGTGAAATATTATGACACTTCAATTGCAACAAGTGGTTCTAAATCTCAAGTTTACCAAATCGAATTGACTTCTGAAGATGGAGCAAAATAATAAAATGAAGACAAGTCTAGGAAATTTCCTAGGCTTGTTTTGTTTTTGAAAAAATTTCAAAAATGAGTAAAAGATGATGAAAATTAAAAATAAGATTAAAAACACTTGCAAATTTGATAAAAATCACGTATTATAATCCCAACATAAATTTATGGATCTGAAATAAGCGCAAAACAAAAGAACGGAGAATGAATATGAACAAGAAAAAAATGATGATTTTATTTTTCTGCAACGACAGCTTTAACCTTAGCTGCTTGTGGTGGGAAATATAGTAGTTCGTCGACAACAAGTACTGAAGCTGGTACATCCAAAACGAAAGTATGCATCAGAAGTCACTCATGAAGGCACACCTGATTAAAGGTGGCACATTAAAATATGCCATCGTATCTTCATCACCGTTTTCTGGGAATTTTTGCAGATGAGTTGTCTCAAGTCACTACGGATTCAACCATCGGGGGTCTTATAGATGAAAGCATGTTTGAATATGATGAGAACCGTAAATTAACCAATACGGGTCTAGCAAGTATTGAATTTGATGTTGAAAACAAAACAGCAACGGTCACTTTAAATTCAAAAGAGTATAAAATGGTCGGATGGCCAACCAGTGACAATCGATGACTATATTTTCGCTTATCAAGCTATCGGAAACAAAGACTATACAGGTGTTCGTTACGACGGTGATTTTAAAAATGTAGTCGGTATGGAAGAATATCACAATGGAAAAAGCAGATAGTGTTTCAGGTCTTGAAAAGTGGATGATTACACGGTGAAAATTCACTTCAAAGAAATGAGCCTTCAATGCAATTAGCTGGAGGTTCTGTTTCTGCTTACATTATGCCAAAACATATCTTCAAAGATATTCCTGAAGCGGAGTGGGAACAAAGTGATTACGTTCGTGGTAAAAATTCGTTGGTCTTGGACAATTCAAAAACTGATTCTATTGTAGCCGGAGAATCTGTGACACTCTGTTCCAAAATGAACACTACTATAAAGGTGTAGCGAAAAGTTGATAAAGTCGTAATGGAAGTCGTTTCACCAGATAATATCGTGTCTGAAATGAAAGCTGGGAATTATGATATCGCGACAATGCCAAACGCACAATATGAAGCTTATAAAGATTTAACAAATGTAACTTTCTTTAAGTTCACAAGAATCAGCCTATGAATATATCGGTTTCCACTTAGGAAAATATGATACTGCTAGCAGGTAAAAACGTAACAGATCCAAATGCAAAAATGAGCGATGCAAACTACGTCAAGCGATGGCGTATGCACTAGATGTTGAAGCAGCAGGTCAAAACTTGTATAACGGATTACAACATGCACAAATTCTATTATCATTCCGTTCTTTAAAGATGTTTATAATAAAGACCAAGAAGGATTTACTTTTACAATCCAGAAAAAGCGAAACAATTATTGGATGAAGCAGGGATATAAAGATGTGGATGGAGATGGACTTTACGTGAAAACAAAGATGGTTCTAAAGTTGAAAATTACTTTTGCAGCTCGTACACGTGACGAAGCCAACGAATCATTAGTACAACAATACTTAAACTGGTGGAAAGAAATCGGGTTTAGACGTTCAAACTGTACACAGGACGTACGATTGAATTGAACTCATTCTATGATAAAATCCAAGCGGATGATCCAGAAATCGATGTGTTTGCAGCAGGATGGTCAACAGGTTACGATCCAAACCCAGAAGGATTGTTCGGGGAAACAGCGAAATTTAACTTTGAACGTTATGTAGATCCAGAAGGAAACTGCAATCATGAAGAAAAATCAGTTCAACAGACGCCTTTGACTCAGCGAAAAACATTGAGTTCTACAAAGAATGGCAAAAATACGTTCATGATAAAGCGTTTATCTTCCCAACGTTAGTCGGAGAATCGATTACTGCTGTTAACAAACGTGTGAAATACTTCGATGTTAACTTAGGTAGTCAAAAATCAGCTCTATATCAAATCGAATTAACGAGTGATACAGCAGCGAAATAAGAGTTTCAAAAAAGACTGGCACTGCCAGTCTTTTTGTTCCCTATAGAAATGGAGTTTAATGAAAGAAAGATCAAATGGAAGATTTATTTGTTTCATTTTTAGAATCAAATCAAAATTAAAAATAACATGAGAAAAGTTAATTTTTTGCTCATAAATACTAGCATTCAAGTCTAATTCATGGTAAACTAAAAATACGTTGTATTTGCGCTGGAATTGTCTTACACTCTGCATTCGAGCTGGAAGCAACGTATAATAGAAAACAATGTTTTATTATTTTTAAAATACAAATAGTTACACTACAAAGAAAAATAAGGAGGAATCGGATTTGACAATTGATAAGCCACTATTAGAAATCAATAACTTGCACGTTGGTTTCCGTATCAAAGATGATTTTTATGATGCAGTAGATAATGTATCTTTAACATTAGAAAAGAATGAAATTTTGGCCATTGTTGGGGAGTCAGGATGTGGGAAATCTACACTAGCGACAACTATCATGGGATTACACAATAAAAACAACACAAAGATTACTGGAGACATTATTTATAATGATGTGAATTTAGTAAACTTAAATGAAGCGTTATATAACAAAATTCGCGGAAATGATATCGGAATGATTTTCCAAGATCCATTGGCTTCATTAAATCCTTTGATGACGATTGGTGCTCAAATCGACGAAGCTCTTTATTATCATACAGATTTAAATGAAAAAGAACGTACAGAACGTGTATTAGAATTGTTAGGACAAGTAGGGATTCCAAACCCACAACGTACTTTCAAACAATACCCACATGAATTATCAGGTGGGATGCGTCAACGTGTGGTTATCGCGATTGCATTATCATGTAAACCACCAATTATCATTGCCGATGAACCGACAACTGCCTTAGACGTAACCATCCAAGCGCAAATCTTAGACTTATTAAATGATATCCAAAAAGAAACGGAATCTGGAATCATCTTAATCACTCACGACCTTGGGGTAGTAGCAGAAACTGCTGACCGTGTAGCCGTGATGTATGCTGGACAATTTGTAGAAGTGGCACCAGTTGCTGAATTATTTACAAATCCAAAACATCCTTACACTCGTTCATTACTACAATCAATCCCACAAGCGGGTTCAGAAGGTCAAGAATTACACGTAATCAAAGGAACGGTGCCACCATTACCAAAATTACCACGTAAAGGTTGCCGTTTTGCTCCACGTATTCCGTGGATTCCAGCAGACGCTCACGAAGAAGATCCAACACTTCACGAAGTTGGACCAAATCACTTCGTTCGTTGTACTTGTTATAAACATTTCCATTTTGAAGGGAGGAAGCATAATGAGCGGTTTTGTAACCATTGAAGATTTAAAAGTTCACTATCCGATTCGTAGTGGCTTCTTTAACCGAGTAACGGATCATGTTTATGCGGTTGACGGAGTGTCACTTGAAATTGAAGAAGGAAAAACATACGGTCTTGTTGGAGAATCAGGTTCTGGGAAATCAACTATTGGTAAATCGATTATTGGTCTCGAACACGTAACAAGCGGTAAAGTAATTTACGAAGGACAAGACGTAACAAACAAAGCACGTCGTCGTACTTCAGACTACAACCGTAACGTACAAATGATCTTCCAAGATTCACTATCAAGTTTTAACCCTAAAAAACGTATCTTTAGATATCGTGGCTGAGCCATTAAGAAACTTCGAACGTTTATCTCCAGAAGAAGAGAAAAAACGCGTGATCGAATTAATGGAAATCATCGGTTTATCTGAAGAAGCATTATTAAAATACCCACACCAGTTCTCAGGTGGTCAAAGACAACGTATCGGTGTTGCTCGTGCTTTAGCAAGTAACCCTCGTTTAATCATCGCCGACGAACCAGTATCAGCGTTAGACTTATCTGTACAAGCGCAAGTGTTAAACTACATGAAACGTATCCAAGATGAATTTAACTTAAGTTATCTATTCATTTCCCATGACCTTGGGGTTGTGAAACATATGTGTGATGAGTTATTTATTATGTACCGTGGACGTTTCGTAGAAACTGGACGTGCTGAAGATATTTATGCAAATCCACAACATATTTATACAAAACGTCTATTATCTGCGATTCCGGTTATCGATCCAGAAAACCGTGAAGCAAACAAACTTCGTCGTAAAGAAGCTGAGAAATTCTATCAAGAAAATCAAAAACTTTATTATGATGAAAACGGTCGTGTATTCGACTTACAAAAAATCTCAGACACACATGCTGTTGCATTAAATCCAAAAGGAGGAAACTAATTATGTGGAAAACCATTTTACGTCGTGTGTTATTGATGTTGCCACAAATCTTCATCCTTAGTGTGTTAGCATTCTTAATCGCGAAGATGATGCCAGGGATCCATTTACAGGTTTAATTACTCCAGAAACGGATCCAAATACAATTGAAGCTTTACGTGTGAAATCTGATTCTATGATCCACTTCCTGTACAATATTGGAACTGGATTTCTAAAAGCTTTCCGCGGAGACTTCTGGTCAAAGTTATACTTACAAATATGAAGTTACAAAAATTAATCGGTGAACGTATTGGTAACACAGTTTGGTTATCATTATTAACATTGATTTTAACTTACTTAATTGCATTACCATTAGGGATGATTGCAGGTCGCTACCAAAACTCTTGGGCTGACAAAGCAATCGTAGTATATACATTCATTACTTACTCAATCCCAGTATTCGTATTCGCCTTAGTATTATTATGGTTATTTGGTTATACATTAGGTTGGTTCCCAACTCGTGGTTCTGTCGATTCAGACGTCGTGAGCTGGAACATTAGCTACTACTTGAAACAAATTCCACCACTTAATTTCTACCAGCGTTTACGATGGCGATTCTTTCAACTACTGGTACGATTCAATACTTACGTACAGGGGTTATCGATGCGAAAAGCCAAGACTATGTTCGTACTGCACGTGCGAAAGGGGTTCCTGAAAATGTTGTGTTCAACCGCCACATCTTCCGTAACTCAATCTTACCGATTGCAGCTTTTCTTAGGATATGAATTCACTGGTTTAATCGGTGGTTCTGTGTTTATCGAAAACATCTTCTCATATCCAGGAATGGGGAACTTATTCGTATCATCTATTACAGGACGTGACTACTCAGTAATCTTAGCGTTACTATTACTATTTGGTACAGCGACACTTTTAGGTACGCTATTATCAGATATTATTATGAGTATTGTAGACCCACGTGTCCGTGTACACAATAAAAGGAGGAGTAGCAAATGGAGCAAAATAATGTAAATACAGTTGAAGAAACTGTCGTTGAAGAAAGCACCGTATCTACACCGCCTGCTGGTTTTCAGGTTATTGTACGGGAGTTTTTAAAAGATAAAATTGCCTTAACAGCGTTAATTTTATTAGTGTTAATTTTCTTAGTGATCTTTATTGGACCAATGTTTTATTAATGAAGATACAGCTCTTAAAGTAAACATTTTAGGTCGTTATAAAGCCCCATCAAATGCGCACATTTTAGGGACTGACGAAAGTGGTCGTGACGTTTTAGCCCTATTAATTATCGGGGCTCGTAACTCAGTATTAATCGGTTTCTCAGTTACAATCTTGACATGTATCATCGGTATCATCGTTGGATTGATTTCTGGTTACTACGGTAAATGGGTGGACACAACTTTAATGCGTGTCGTTGACTTTATCATGATCTTACCAACATTGATGATCATCATCGTGTTCGTAACAGTGATTCCAAACTACACAATGTTCCACTTTGTATTTATCATGACAGCCTTCTATTGGGTAGGTTCTGCTCGTTTATTCAGAACACGTACTCTTCAAGAAGCAAGTTTAGACTATGTAAATGCATCTAAGACATTAGGTTCAAGTGACTTACGAATCATGTTCCGTGAAATCTTGCCAAACTTAAGTTCATTAATTATCGTTAACTTAATCTTACGTTTAGCAGGGAACATTGGTATTGAAACAGGGTTAACTTTACTTTAGGTTTTCGGTTTACCATTTACAACACCATCACTTGGTACATTAATTTCTGCAGCGAAAAATGCGGACATCATCGAAAACAAATTATGGGTTTGGTTACCAGCCACAATCTTAATCTTAATCATGATGTTATGTATCAACTATGTTGGTCAAGCTTTTACAACGTGCAGCGGATTCTCGCCAACGTTTAGGTTAATTATAAAACAGCAAAAAGAGATTGAAGGAAACTTCAGTCTCTTTTGTGTGCAAAACCAGATATAGAAAA
>BNJU01000538.1_pt1 | contig 79875 bp, 93 predicted proteins | sample 8539281 | NCBI WGS metagenome assembly BNJU01 (sample SAMD00202456, study PRJDB9452) | human saliva metagenome | isolation source: human saliva | place: Japan
CACTGAGCTACGGAGGCGTGGAAGGTTTTCTTCCATCAGGAACTTTACCGCATCTATCCACGCCTACACCACACGCCCCACACCACATAGTCCACACTCACAGACCCACCCACCCCCGCCTGTACACCTTCGTGTCTGCCCCACCTATTAGTGTTTTAGTGCATGACGTCATCTTCTTCGGCCACCCCACGTCAAACTCAGTCGGTGCCACCTCCACCCCAGCAAACACTGAGCGCACCGCGGCGTCGTCAAGCAGCGCCCGCGTGACCTGGCCGTTGTTTCTGTTGTTTTGTGTCACAGCGGGTGTTGTGGGTGCGGTGGTGTCGGCGGGTTTCTTGGGGGAGTCGTTGGCGGCGTTGGGCATTCCTGATCCGGGTCCGTTGACCACGGCGGGTTTGCCGTTTTTCCGGGCGGCGGCGTGGATGTTGGCGGCGTTGTCGGTGGGGTCGTTTTTGTTCGCGGGCTTCCTGTGCTCGCCCCGAGAGCTCCGAACACCCACCACGCCCGCGCCACCACGCCCAGCACCGCACCCCGCGACAACCACAACAGCCACGACAGCCAGAACAACCACAACATCCAAGACAACTCAAACAACCACCCCGCCCTCCGCTTCGCCATATTGAGCGCGGACGGCACGGTGGCGTCGAAAACGGGTGCGGTTGCGGCGTTGTGTTTTGGTCTCATCGCCTTGTTGATGGTGCCGATGTATTTGTCGGATGTGTCGGGCCAACCGTTGGCGGATGCGATGCAGCCACAGAATTGGTCAACCGCAGTAAACCAGGTGTCTCACGTCGTTGGCGTGGCAGTGGTCGGCGGTGTTTGCGCTGGTGACGGGCGTGGCGGCGCTGACAACGCACAGGTGGATCATGCAGCCGGTGTGGTTGTGCGGGGCGGTGTTGATGATTGTGCCGCTGGGATTGGAGGGCCATTCGGCGAGCGGCGGCGATCATGATTACGGCACCAATTCCTACCTGTGGCATGCCGTGTTCATGGTGTTGTGGGTTGGGGGTTTGATGGCGCTGATCGCGCATGGTCGGCGGCGAGGGGCCGGGCATGGTGGTGGCGGTGCGTCGTTATTCGGCGTTGGCGTTGGCGTCGGCGCTGGTGATGACGCTGTCGGGCCTGATCAACGCCGCGATTCGTATCCACTGGTCGGATTGGTTCACCACGAGTTATGGCACGTTGATTCTCACCAAAACCGTCGGCGTGGTGGTGCTCATCATGATGGGCTGGCTGCACCGCCAGCCACGATCCTAGTTGGAGAAACAGCCGCGCCTGTTTCAGCGGGTGGCGATTGTGGAAGTACTGGTGATGGCGGCGATCACGGGTGTGGCGGTGTCGCTGGGCCGAACTCCACCGCCCCGCCGCGCGAACCCGGATTTGAACACGATGGATATTCAGCTGGGCTACAAGCTGTTTGTGGAACCCACCATCTGGAATGTGTGGACGATGTGGCGTTTCGACATCATTTTCGGCACCCTCGCCATCCTCCTCGCTGTCGCCTACATGTGGGGTGTGCGCCGCCTGCGCCTGCGTGGCGAACCCCTGGCCGTGGTACCCGCACCGCCTGGTTCATGTCGGGTTGCGTGATGTTGCTGGTTACCATGTGTTCCGGCATCGGCATGAACATGCCTGCCACGTTTTCCATGCACATGGTCGGCCACATGATTCTCTCCATGGGCGTCCCGGTGTTCTGGGTTCTGGGCGGCCCGTTCACCCTGTGGCTCGCCGCCATCAACCCAGGTCAGCCGGGGCAACCGGGTCCGCGTGAGTGGCTTGAGGTGGCCATCAACAACCCGGTGGTGCGGTTTATCACCCACTCCGCAGTGAACACCATCCAGTTTCTGGTGGTGTTTTACATCCTGTACCTCACCCCGCTTTACGACGTCGCGGTGTCCGAGCATGCCGGTCACCTCACCATGAACATCATGTTCCTGTGGTCCGGTTTCATGTACTACTGGGAGGTCATTGGGGTGGATCCCGTCCCGGTGGAACGCAACCCCATGGGCAAGGGCGCGTGGCTGTTCGGGTCGCTACCGTTCCACATGTGGTTCGGGGTGGCGTTGATGCAGATGCAAGTCATCTTGGCCTACGATTTCTACTCACACTGGGACTGCCGTGGCACGTGGATTTGCTGCGGGACCAGAACGTGGGCGGCGGCATCGCCTGGGCCGCAGGCCAGTTCCCGCTGATGATTGTGGTGGGGGCCGTGGTGCTGGCGTGGTACCGGGACGATCACCGCCAGATGCGCACCTACGACAAACGTGCCGACGAAACCGATGATGAAGACGTGGCCGCCTACAACGCCATGTTGGCGCAGATCAACGCTGGTGAGAACCCCTTCGAGGAGTACTATGCCCAGGATATGAGGGGCAGAAATGATAGCTCCACCTGGTCTGCTGCGCAACGCCTCACCTGGCCGTCTGTGGATAACTCGGTTTATCCACAGGCAGGCTCTGACGGCAGATGCGCAACCCCTGGATCAGGTGGCAGAGTAGGGATCACGGCCCCAGGGAATGACACTGGGGGATCGGGAGACGGGGGTTCGAGGGGACCATTCCCGCCGGGGCCGATACTACGTTCGTGTTCGACGGCGCACTCGGCGCCGACAATGAGGAGGGGCATCATGGCTCAGCATTCCTACACTGTGACCGGCAATCTTGTCGCCGATCCACATTACCGCCAGACGGGGGAAAACCAGGGGGTGTGTAAATTCCGGTTGGGGGCCAGCCGTCAGCGGCGTGGCGAGGACAACGTGTGGTATTCCGTCGACCAGGTATGGCTCAATGTTGAATGCTGGGGGCCGTTGGCGCAGCACGCGCGTCGTTCCCTGACCAAGGGCATGGCGGTGATTGTGGTGGGCACGCTGGTGACGCATTCCTGGCGGGACGCTGATGGGGAGCTTCAGTCCTACATGGTGGTCAAGGCATCGCATATCGGCCCCGACCTGAACCGCTACCTCACCAACACCGTGGTTCCGCAGCACGCCGTGGTGCAGGCTGATGCCACAGCGGAGATGCCTGACGCCTCGACAGATGTGAGCCAATGGGTGGATTCCTCCTCCTATAAGCCGGAGGATGTCGATAAAGAACTCGCGGCGGTAGGGGCGGCGGGGGAGGTTGAGGAAGCACCGTTTTAGCGGGGGCGTCGATACGCGCACGTGGGGGAGTGGCTGATGACGCCTCCTGAACCCACTTCATGTACCCTTTGTGGAGGTTAAAAGTTGCAACAATAAAAGGGGTTGTCGTGGGTGAGTTCATCTACGATGAAAAAACGTGCGCAAAGCACACGGTGACAAGGTCATTTTGGACGATGTCACCATGGCCTTCTTTCCGGGCGCAAAGATTGGTGTTGTTGGCCCGAATGGTGCCGGTAAATCCTCCATCCTGAAAATCATGGCTGGTTTGGACCAGCCCTCCAACGGTGAGGCATTCCTCGACCCGGGTGCCACCGTGGGCATTCTGCTGCAGGAGCCGCCGCTGAACGAGGAAAAAACAGTCCGCGGCAACGTGGAAGAGGGCCTTGGCGAGATTTTTGCCAAGAAGAAGCGCTTCGATGAGATCGCCGAAGAAATGGCCACTAACTACACCGACGAGCTCATGGAAGAAATGGGCAAGTTGCAGGAAGACCTCGACGCCGCCGATGCCTGGGAGATTGACTCCAAGATCGAGCAGGCGCTGGAGGCTCTGCGCTGCCCGCCCGGCGATGAGCCCGTCACCCACCTTTCCGGTGGTGAGCGGCGCCGCGTCGCCCTGGCTAAGCTGCTGCTTTCGGAGCCTGACCTGCTGCTTCTAGACGAGCCCACCAACCACCTCGACGCCGAATCCGTCCTGTGGTTGGAGCAGCACCTGGCCAAATACCCCGGTGCCGTCCTGGCCGTCACCCACGACCGCTACTTCCTCGACCACGTTGCGCAATGGATTTGCGAAGTCGACCGCAGCAAGCTCTACCCCTACGAAGGTAACTACTCCACCTACCTGGAGAAGAAAGCCGAACGCCTCGACATCGCAGGCAAAAAAGACCAGAAGCTGCAAAAACGACTCAAGGAAGAACTCGCCTGGGTCCGCTCCGGCGCGAAGGCCCGACAGGCCAAAAACAAGGCCCGTCTGCAGCGCTACGAAGAAATGGCCGCCGAAGCTGAGCAGTACAAGAAACTCGACTTTGAAGAAATCCAAATCCCGACGCCGCCGCGCCTGGGCAACCAGGTTGTGGAAGTCAGCAGCCTGAACAAGGGTTTCGACGGCCGCGTCCTCATCAAAGACCTTTCCTTCACCCTGCCCCGCAACGGCATCGTCGGCGTGATCGGCCCCAACGGCGTGGGCAAAACCACGCTGTTCAAAACCATCGTCGGCCTGGAAAACCCCGACGAGGGCGATGTGAAAGTCGGCCAAACCGTCCAACTCTCCTACGTGGACCAGAACCGCGAAAACATCGACCCGGAAAAAACCGTGTGGGAAGTAGTCTCCGACGGTCTGGACTACATCGTGGTCGGCCAAAACGAAATGCCCTCCCGCGCGTACCTCTCAGCCTTCGGCTTCAAAGGTGCCGACCAGCAAAAACCCGCCAAGGTTCTCTCCGGTGGTGAACGCAACCGCCTCAACCTCGCGCTCACCCTCAAAACAAGGCGGCAACCTCATCCTCCTCGACGAGCCCACCAACGACCTCGACGTGGAAACCCTTTCCTCCCTGGAAAATGCCCTGCAGAAATTCCCCGGCTGCGCCGTGGTGATCTCCCACGACCGCTGGTTCCTCGACCGCACCTGCACCCACATTCTCGCGTGGGAAGGCAACGTGGAAGAAGGGCAATGGTTCTGGTTTGAAGGCAACTTCGAGGAATACGAAAAGAACAAGGTCGACCGCCTTGGCCCCGAGGCTGCCCGTCCGTCCCGCGTGACTCACAGGAAACTCACCCGCTAAAGCGGAGGTTTGCCGGGCCGGGGCGGGGTTTATGTACCGGCACGTCACATGTGCTTATGCTCAAGCACGAAAATGGGGTGTTTTTCGGCTTGGAGATAAGCACATGTGACGTGCTTGTCATATAGGTCCACTGCCAGGTCCGAAAACACCCTGTTTCCGTACCCAGCGATAGACCTTTTTTTCTATGCAAAGGTTTGCACTAACGTTGTTCAAGATCGCTATGAATGCTGTGATCTATCAAACTGCACGTTCGGCCAGGTAAAAGGACAGTTTGGTAGATCGTCACCAACCGCACACCTGCAGCGTTCTACCAAACCGCCACCCCTGCAAAGTATGTATACCGCCAATCTCAAAACTTCAACCTCATCATCGATTAACCTGCGCATATGCCCAATACCCCTAGCGTTAACATATTTTCTATCGCCTGAGTTCCTGGCCCGATTTGTGGTAGAAAAGGGGGGACTGTTTTCTTGCGTAGGGGCCGTGCTGTTCTGTGGCGCGGTTGTTGCGCAGGTTTTTTGGTGAAGGGAAGGCTGCTCGGATATGGGCGAACGTGGTAATCAGCATGACGTGACTGAGGGCGCTGTGGTGCAGTGTGTCGGATTCCGGTGAGGTGGTCGGATTTTGATCGTTTTGGCCATCTAACTAATTCCGCGTATGTGGAGGTGGCGCAGGAGGCGCGTTTGGATTGGGCGCATCAGGAGTTTGTGCAGAAGGGCATGGATGTGCCATCTGTTTTTGTGCGGCATATTACTGCTGATTATCGTCTTCCGATTTTGCCCACGGCGACTGAGGTTCAGGTGGAAACCGAGGTTGTGCAGGTGAAAACCACGTCGTTTACCACTCGCCAGACTATTAAGAATGAGAAGGGCGAGGGCTGCGTGCGTGGTGGAGTGCGTGCAGATTGCGATGGATTTGAAGACGGCATCGCCGCGCGCGATTGAGGCGCATGAGATGAAGGTGCTCGCCCGCGGCAAGAGCGAAGAGGGCCAGGGCTAGCCATGTCCCCAACCCAGGATCACTTGACCATTACGTCGGGCGAGTCGGGCTTGCGGGCGTTGTTGTTGCGTGCTCGTGGGTTGGATGAGCAGGCGACGGTGCGTTTCCGTCAGCTGGGGGAGCAGCTTGATTGTTTTGTCACCACTCCGTTCCGCGTCCTGGCGAGCCGCCGCGTGGTCGGGGAGGTCTCCAGGGATGGCGCTGCGGCCGGGGTGTCGGCGGTGCTGGAGGCGCTGGATAGCTCCCCGGAAAAAGCTTCTTTAGGTCCGGCTCGCGACGCCATGTTTCCCGGCGCGCTTCCGCCATCGTCGGGGTTTGTGCTGGTTGATGAGCTTCCGGTGGGGGTTGTCCGTGATCTTGCGGATCAGGGCCGCGCCTTGGCCAGGCAGTTTTCGGGCCCGATGGGTCCGCCAGCGTCGTTGATGGATCAGACGGTGATTACCGCGACGTCGTCAAGCGGTGACACGAGCGTTGAGGTGCCGATGCGCGCGGTGTTTGCGTGCACTGCCCTGCAGTTGATTCCGGGTGGGTCGGCGCCGGAGGAGATTCCCAGGCAGTTGCGGGTGTCGTCGGTGGGGCGCTGGTTGCGTATCGACGCCCCGTTTGGTTCCGTTTACTTCTCAGCTGGCGGTTTTTCGCTCGTAGACCGCTTAGTCTAGACTGTGGTTTACTGTACTGTCCGTACCGTTGTTTGGAGGAAGAGTGTCCCAGCGAGGTTTTGCTACGAACGCCGTCCATGCGGGCTACGCGCCTGACCCGAATGGGGGCCGTGAATCCGCCGATTACGCCTCCACCACCTTTGTGCAGGGACGGATTGAACGAGCTGCGCGGTGGTTTTCGAGTACGCGCTGCGGCAATCCGACGATCGCCGTGCTGGAGGAGGCGGTGGCCACCCTGGAGGGCGGCGAGTATGGTCGGGCGTTTTCGTCGGGGATGGCGGCGACGGATGTGGTGCTGCGCGCGGTGCTGCAACCGGGGGACCATATGATCGTGGGCAATGATGCCTACGGCGGCACGTTCCGACTGATTGATACGGTGTTTGGCCAGTGGGGTGTCGAGTATTCGGTGGTGGATACCGCCGATGCGCAGGCGATCGCCGGGGCGTTGCGGCCTAACACCAAGCTCATCTGGGTGGAGACCCCCACGAACCCCCTGCTGAACGTGTCGGATATTGCGGCGTTGGCCGAGGTGGCTCACTCGAACGGCACGCTAGTGGCGGTGGATAACACGTTCGCCACCCCGTATCTGCAGCAGCCGCTGGCGCTGGGCGCGGATGTGGTGGTGCATTCCACCACTAAGTACCTGGGCGGGCATTCGGATGTTGTCGGGGGCGTGGTGGTGTGTAACGACGCCGAGTTGGATGAGAAAATCCAGTTTCTGCAGGGCGGCGCGGGTGCGATCCCCAGCCCGTTTGACGCCTTCCTAACGATCCGCGGATTGAAAACCCTGAATCTGCGCATGGATAGGCACTGCGCAAACGCGCAGGCCGTGGCAGAGTTGTTGGACTCTCACCCGAAGGTTGCCTCCGTGCTGTACCCGGGGCTTGCGGATCATCCGGGCCATGAGGTGGCGGCCCGTCAGATGCGGGGGTTCGGCGGCATGGTGTCGGTGCGGTTCCACGACGAGGACGCGGCCCGGGCATTTTGCCTGAACACCACGCTGATTTATCTTGCGGAGTCGCTGGGTGGCGTGGAATCGCTGCTGGAACACCCGGCGTCGATGACCCACCAGTCGGTGGAGGGATCGCAACTGGCGGTTCCGCGTGACTTGGTGCGCATCTCTGTGGGCATTGAGGATGTTGATGACCTCCTCGCCGATATTCGGGCCGCGCTGGAGGCCGTGCGCTAGAAAACCGCACACATGTAGGTAATCTGGCGGACGGGGTACGGCATCATCTCTTTTTAGGTGGGCATCGCATGGTTATGGGCATCAGGCGCACAGACTGCAGGGCGGCGGCAATCATGGTGATTGTGGCGTTGCTGATAGTGGCCACGGTCTCCGCCTGCGCTAACCAGCCACGGCAGCATATTGGTGGCTCGATTACCTATGTAGAGGCCCAGGAGTTCGATTCCCTGTACCCGCCTGCGGCGGATTTTTACCCGAATGGCGGGATTGTTCACAACATCACGGACCGCTTGTTGTTTCAGGACCCGGTGACGCTGGATTTGTACCCGTGGATCGCCACAGCCTTGCCGGAGGTGAATGAGAATGCCACGGAGTTCACGTTTAAGCTGCGCAAAGACGTCACCTATTCCGACGGCAGTCACGTGAATGCGGCGAATGTGGTGCGTAATTTTGACCTGTTTGGGCTGGGGGATGAGGGGCGTCGTTTTGCGCCGAGCCCCGCGTTGCCCACTACCAGCGCGCGGAGGCTCTGGACGCGTACACGGTGAAGTTTTATTTTTCTGAACCGACCCGGAGTTCCCGCAGGCGGTGTCCATGCCCCGCGCGGGCCTGCTTGCCGATGCGACCCTGAAGCGCACAATGGAGGGCTTCGGCCCGGGGCACGCCACGGACATTGTGGCCTCGGGTCCATTTGTGGTGTCGGATGAGCGCGTGGGGGAGGAGCTGACCCTTACCGCCCGCGATGATTACAACCGCGCCCGCCGTCCGCGAGCACGAGGCCGCCCGGCGATTGATTCCGTGCGGGTGGTGTTCAACCAGGAGGACACGGAGCGCGTGAGCCTGGTCACGGGCAGGGCGGCTGATATTGCCGCGCGCATCGACCCCTCCGACGAGTCTCAGGTGCGCCAGGCCCGCCTGAACCTGGTCGCGGCGTCGACAAGGGCGTGAACAACAGTCTCACCTTCCGCCCGGGCCACCCGTTGTTGCAGGATAAGCGCGTGCGGCAGGCGATCATCGCGGGTGTCGATCGCAAGGCCATTCGCGATGACCTCTTCACCGACAGCTACCCCTGGCCACCTCCATACTGGCGGAGCAGGCCCCGGCTACAAGAAACAAAAACCGTACAAGCACGACGCCGCCCGCGCCAACACGCTTCTCGACCAGGCCGGCTGGGTGCGCAACCCCGACGACGGCATCCGCGAGAAAAACGCCCAGCGCCTCAGCCTCAACGTTAACGATGCCCTGCCCCTCCCGCGCTCCAAGGAGGTGGTGGCTATGCTGCAAGAACAGCTCAAAGACATCGGCGTGAAATCAATTTCTACCCCGAGGGACTTCGCCGACCAGATTGAAGCCGTGAAAGACCCCAACAAGATCCAGCTGTTCACTCCATGTCCGACGGCGGCACCCCTATACCAGCAGTTCTCCACCTCGCGTATCGACGCCGCGCACAACACCCACTCCGATGGCAGCCTGCTCGACCCACAGCTTGAGGAACTTCTTGCGCCCCAAACGGTGGAGCAGGCCCAGGACTACCTGACCGAACAGGCGTATGTACTTCCCCTCGTGGAGCAGCCAGTGGTGTACGGACTACGCACGCATGTGCACGGCTTTGACACCGACCCGACCGGGCTGCCGTCCTTCTATCAGGTGTCCAGGCTCGGCCGCTAATCCTGCTTATTGATCCTTATTGATCAGCATGTCCGCCACCCGCTCCATGTGATTCCACAGGGCGGCGCGGTGGGCGTCGTCAAGCTGATCCTCGCTGATGGTGTTGATGGCGTTGGACGCGAGTTCCAGCCAGCGGTCCCGCTCGGCCTGCCCAATGCTGAAATGGTGGTGGCGCATGCGCAGCCTTGGATGACCACGATTTTCGCTAAACGTCTGCGGCCCGCCCCAGTACTGCGCGAGGAACCACTTAAGACGCTGCTCAGCGCCCTCCCAATCGTCGTGGGGATACATCGGGCCGATCAGATCGTCCTCGCGGACCTGCTGGTAAAAGCGATGCACGAAAGTGGAGAACGTCTCCTCACCGCCGACCGCGTCATAAAAAGCTGGTTGCTGGTTCAGTCATGGTGACTAACTCTATCGGATGGCTCTTCGCGGGCGAGACGAGTGTGCATTTCATAGATCACAACAACCAGATTGCTGCTCATGCTCTATCAAACTGTCAAAAAACCCTGTAAAAATGGCAGTTTGATAGAGCACGGCGCTGCCAAAGGCATTGAACACCGTTAGTGCAAATTTTTGCATAAAAATAGGTCTACTGCCAGGTACGGAAACCTCCCATTTTCGAACCCAGCGGTAGACCCTACATGACAGCACTCTGGGTTCTAGTGGTTGTGGAAACACCCCTGATCAGTGATAGGCGGTGCTTTCCTCTGATGGGATCCTCCCAACCCCAACACCATGACCCGAATCGTGACCCGATCGAGCGGTTCATCGACCTGGTACGCGGTGGGACCACGATACAACTAGCTGCAGACACTGTCGGCATCCCCACTACCTGGCCTACCGCGCCGCCCACAACCATGATCTCCCCTTCCAACGACATCGCACACCCCAACACATGCGCGACTACGTCGCCGAATGCTGGCAGGCAGGCTGGAAACCCATGGACATTGCCCGCCACACTCACGTCCGGGTCGCCACCGTCTACGACATCGGGTGGAACTGGGACTCTGGCAACGCCCCCACACGGACGCACCGCAGCACATACCACCCGACGCTGCGCATACCTCCCGCCTCACGCATCAACGCCTTGTCCCGCAAAGACGCCATCGCAGCCCTAGGCCTACACGAAAGCAGCGGCAGAGACTTCGACCGAGGAGTCACCAGAACCTCCCACGGCCCACGTCCCTTCATCCCCGACGGGCCGGATGCCTTCCTTTATAAAAGACTTATGCAGCTTATGCCCTACGTCGACGGCCGAACCTCAATACCTGTCCAGGTCATCCCACAACACCGGATTGACCAACGCATCCACACCAAGTTTCTGTCCATTGAGGAACGCGAAATCATTGCGGATATGAAAAACCAAGGACACAGCATCCGGGCGATTGCCCGGCGATTGGGCCGCTCACCCGGCACTATCAGCAAGGAACTCACACGCCACGCCGATGACTTTGGATTGTATATGCCCCAGCACGCACAGCGGATGTCAGTGCTTAAACGCTTCCGCCCGAAGCAACGCAAAATCGACGCCAACCCAGCACTGGGCGAGGCAATCTGGCAGATGCTGGGACAGCGGATGTCACCAGAGCAGATTGCCGGGCGGTTGCGTAAGCTGCACCCTGATGACCAGACTATGTGGGTGTGTACCGAAACCATTTATCAGGCACTGTTTGTTCAAGCGAAAGGCGAGTTGAAACAGCACATTAAAGCCTGTCTACGACAGGGGCGTGCGGTGCGTAAACCCCGCCGGCCCAAACAAAAGTCGGCAGCGGTTTCGCGACCCTATGGTGATGATTTCTGATCGCCCCGCCACCGTGGAAGACCGGGCTGTTCCGGGGCATTGGGAGGGATTTGATTATGGGGGCGGGTAATAAAACCGCTATCGGTACTCTGGTGGAACGCAGCACACGGTATGTGATGTTGCTGCACCTACCGAATGGGCATGATGCCCTCCAGGTGCGTGACGGGTTGGTTGCTGCCATTGGTGGGCTGCCGGAGCAAGTGCGGGTCGGTGACCTGGGATCAGGGCAGTGAGATGGCTGGTCACCGATGGTTTAGTGTTGCTACTGGCTGTCCGGTGTATTTCTGTGATCCGGGTTCCCCGTGCAGCGGGGCAGTAATGAGAATACGAATGGGCTGTTGCGGCAGTATTTCCCTAAAGGCACTGATTTGGGTGTGCATACAGCTGCGGATTTGAGTTTGTGGCCGCGCAGTTAAATAGTCGTCCGCGTAAAACGTTGGGGTTTGATACTCCGGCTGAGCGTATGGCGCAGCTGTTAGGCTTGGACGGCAATGATATGTCAGTGAAGTGTTTCCACGACCACTAGAAACCACCCACGTAAAATGTGCTTATCTCCCAGCCGAAAAACACCCCATTTTCGTGCTTGAGCATAAGCACACTTTGCACGAGCCCGAAAGTATACAAACCCCTACAGCGCGTTCACAATATCGTCGACGAGCCGGGCGGCGACGCGGGCGGTGCGCTCGTCAACGTCGTAGCGGGGGTTGAGTTCCACGACGTCGACAAGTGCGAGGTTTGCCGGTTTCGGCGGCGGCGATGGCCATGGCGCGGACGAGAGCGAGGTCGATACCCACGGCGGCAGGGGGCGCTGACGCCGGGGGCAACGGAGGCGGGGAGGCATCAAGGTCGATGCTGAGTGCAGTGTGTCTACACCCGCAGCGACTTCCCGGATCAGGCCGGCTGCCTGGGCGGGTGTCATGCTGGCGAGTTCGTCGTCGGTGTAGTAGCTGACCCCGAGTTTTTCGGCTTCGCTGAACAGTGCCCGGGTGTTGTTGGGTCGGGAGATTCCAAAGACGGTGTAGTTGAAGTCTTTGCCTGTGATGTCGGCGATTTGTCGGAAGGGGGTGCCGGAGGTGGGTTGGTCGGCAACACGGAGGTCAAAGTGGGCGTCAATGTTGATGATTCCCACGCTTCCCCGGTGGCGCGGCGGAGTCCACGGTGCGAGCCGAAGGCTGTTTCGTGCCCGCCACCCAGCACTATCACGGTGTGTCCTTTGCTAATCAAAGCATCAACGGCGGAGCTGAGGCTGTCGTGGCCGCCTTCAAGGTTGGTGTGGTGGACGGTGATGGTGCCCACATCGTAGAGCGGTGTGTCGTGGTGGACTGCCAGTCCGGCGAGTGCGGACATGATGTGTTCTGGGCCGCGTGAGGCGCCTGTTCGTCCGTGGTTGCGGCGTACTCCCTCGTCGGAGGCGAAGCCGATGAGTGCCACGCCGGGCGCGTCGTCCAGTTCGTCCAGGTCTTGGATGGTGGAGTGCCAGCGTGCGTGTTCGGGGCCGGGGCCGTCGTTGCGGCCAACCCACGGGGATGAAGTGAAGTCGCTCATAACCGCAAGGATAGGCCATATAGGATAGTCAGCGTGGCTTCGAAGGTTCCGGCGGCGGCGCAGACATTGCAGATTTTGGCGTTGCTCAGCCATATTGATGTGCCGATTTCGGCGGCGCGCATTCAGGCGGAGCTGGGGCTGCCGCGTTCGACTACCTATCATCTGCTGACGGTGATGCGTGACGCTGGTTTTGTGACTTACCTCCCGGACACGCGGACGTATGGTTTGGGGTTGGCGGCGTATAGCATGGCCAGCGCATATACCACTCAGCAGCCACTGGTGCGGGCGACGGCGAAACATGCCAGGGAGTTGGCAAAGCTGGTGGGCGGGGAAGCGCACGTGGGGCGGCTTGTCGGGGGTGAGTGGTGTATTTGTTGGAGGAACGTTCCCCGCGGGGTGTCCTTGATCACGGATGTGGGGGTGCGGTTGCCTGCAGCCGCCACTGCGAGTGGGCGGGCGATGTTGGCGCAGCTTCCGGCGGCAGAGTTGAAGGCGCTGTATGGCGTGGTGGGGCACGGGTCGTACAGGGAGTGGCTGGTACCGATCACCGAGGCCAAACATCGTGGTTGGGGGTCGGAATCCGAGGAGGTCAGCCCCGGTCAGGAAAGCCTCGCTGTGGCGGTGGTGGATCATATGGGCCGTCCGGCTGCCGCGCTGGCGGTCACGTTTCGCGTCGGCAGCCTCGATAAAAACCGGGTCAACGAGGTGATCGAGCAGTTGCAGTCCCGGGCGGCGATGCTGGAGTCGGCACTGTTTGGGCGGTAGGTACCGATAGGTGTTTTGTTAAGCTGGTGCTCACTGCGCTTGGCTGTCGCGCAGACGTCACATTTCTGCTGGATTGTTATGCACTGTAAGGAGCGCAGGTTATCATGAACGCTGTTTCTGTTGGTGTCGGGCCGTTGAGCATTGATGATGTGGTCAATGTCGCGCGTTTCGACGCCCCCGTCGAACTCACCGATGAAGCGCTGGCCACCATCGCCGACACTCGCCACCGCATCGAAGAACTAGCCAACGACCCCACCCCCGTTTACGGTATTTCCACCGGTTTCGGCGCGTTGGCCCGCCGCCACATTCCCAAGGATCTTCGCGCCCAGCTGCAGCGCAGCCTCGTGCGTTCCCATGCTGCGGGTAGCGGCCCCGAGGTGGAGCGCGAGGTAGTGCGCGCCCTGATGCTGCTGCGCCTGTCCACCCTGGCCACGGGCCGCACGGGTGTGCGCCCAGTGGTGGCGTCCACCTATGCTGCCGTGCTCAACGCCGGAATCACTCCGGTGGTGCATGAGTACAGGGTCGCTGGGCTGCTCGGGGTTTGGCCCCGCTGGCGCACTGCGCCCTGGCGCTCATGGGTGAGGGGTTTGTGCGCGTGGGTGCCGACGGCCCCGTCATCCCCGCCGCCGACGCCTTGGCCGATCATGGCATCGAACCCTGGTGCTGGAAGAAAAAGAGGGCCTGGCGCTGATCAATGGTACTGACGGCATGCTGGGCATGTTGTGCTTAGCTATTCATGACCTCACGCGCCTGGCGCAGGTCGCCGATATTTCCACCGCCATGACGGTGGAAGGGCTCTGCGGCAGCCTGGGTGTGTTTGATGATGACCTGCAGCACTTCACGTCCGCACCCCGGTCAGGCCGTGAGTGCGCGCGAATGTGCGCCTGGTGGCGGGGAACTCGGAGATTCTGGCGAAAAAGCCGGGAGGATTTCAGCCGCAGCCACGTCCAGGATGCCTACTCGGTGCGTTGTTCACCGCAGGTCACCGGCGCTTTCCGGGATACTATCGACCACGCCCGGCGCGTCGCGGACTGGGAGCTTGCGGCAGCGGTGGATAACCCGGTGGTGGCCTTGGATGGCCGGGTGGCATCGAACGGGAATTTCCATGGCGCGCCGGTGGCGTATGTCCTGGATTTCTTGGCTATTGTGGCGGCTGATGTGGCGAGCATGTCGGAGCGCCGGACGGATCGTTTCTTGGATGTCGCCAGGAACCGCGGGTTGAATGCGTTTTTGGCTGATGATCCGGGTGTGGATTCCGGCCACATGATTGCGCAGTATACGCAGGCTGCGATTGTGTCTGAGCTGAAGCGTAATGCGGCTCCTGCGAGCGCGGATTCTATTCCGTCGTCGGCGATGCAGGAGGACCACGTGTCCATGGGCTGGTCGGCGGGCAGGAAGCTGCGCCGGAGTGTGGATGGGTTGATTCGGGTTCTGGCCATCGAGGTACTCACCGCAGCTCGGGCGATTGACATGCGTGCGCCGCTGACACCTGCCGTGGGGACGGGCGCCGTGGTGGCCTGCCTGCGCGAGGTGATCGAAGGCCCTGGTACGGACCGTTTCCTCTCGCCGGAGATTGAGAAGGCGGTGGAGTTGGTGGCGTCCGGCGCGGTGGTGGATGCCGTGCGCGCTGCGGTGGGTGAGCTGGGGTAGCCGACCCAGGAGCTCACCGGTGCATCGCCCTCAATCACGCTAGTGTCTGGTATTCCAGACAAGTTCCCCCGTCCCGCTATCCCGCCCGATTGTGTTCGTGATTACACTCAAGCGCACATGTTATCTCCGACGCAGCCGGGCGTGGTGGCGCGGTGACAGCCCCGACTTGTTCCCTCACCTGAGGGTGAGTCGGACTGTGCTGCTGCGGCAGGCGCGGCGTCGATAAACAGAGACGGTAAAGAGCTGAAAAGAGGGACAATGATGAATGCACCACGGGAGGTGCGTGCCCCGCGCGGCACGGAACTCAACGCGAAGAGCTGGCAGACGGAAGCGCCGCTGCGCATGCTGATGAACAACCTGGATCCTGAGGTGGCAGAACGCCCGGAGGATCTGGTGGTGTACGGCGGCACGGGTCGCGCGGCCCGCAGCTGGGAGGCGTTTGATGCGATTGTGGAGACGCTGAAAGACCTGGAAGACGACGAAACTCTGCTGGTGCAGTCGGGCAAGCCGGTGGGGGTGTGGCGCACGAACCCGTGGGCACCGCGCGTGCTGATCGCTAATTCCAACCTGGTGGGGGACTGGGCGACCTGGCCGGAGTTCCGCAAGCTGGAGGCCGAGGGCCTGATCATGTACGGCCAGATGACCGCAGGGTCGTGGATTTACATCGCCACCCAGGGGATTTTGCAGGGCACGTTTGAAACATTCGCCGCGATCGCGCGGAAGCGCTTCGGCGGCACCCTCGCGGGCACCTTGACCCTCACGGGCGGGTGCGGCGGCATGGGCGGTGCGCAGCCGCTGGCCGTGACCCTGAACGGCGGGGTGTGCATCATCGCCGATGTGGACGAAGCCCGGCTGAAGCGCCGTCAAGCCAAACGCTACCTGGACGTGGTGGCCACAGACCTCAACGAGGCGATTGCGCTGGCCACGGAGGCGAAGGAGCAGAAGAAGCCGCTGTCCGTCGGCGTTGTGGGCAACGCCTCCGAGGTGTTCCCGGAAATGTTGCTGCGGCATCGCGCCGGGGAGTTCACGGTGGATATTGTCACCGACCAGACCAGCGCGCATGACCCGCTGGCCTACCTGCCCAGCGAGGTGGCGTTTGAGGATTGGCAGCGGGAAGCAGCCGAAGACCCCACGACGTTCACCAAGAAAGCCCGCGAGTCGATGGCGTCACAGGTGCAGGCCATGGTGGAGTTCCAAGACGAGGGCGCAGAGGTGTTCGACTACGGCAACTCCATCCGCGACGAAGCCCGCCTCGCCGGCTACAACCGCGCGTTTGAATTCCCCGGTTTCGTGCCCGCCTACATTCGTCCCCTGTTCTGCGAGGGCCTGGGCGGCTGTTCCGGTGGCCGCGCTCTCCGGCGACCCGGAGGACATTCAGGTCACTGACCAGGCGCTGAAGGAACTCTTCCCCGACAATGAGCACCTTCACCGCTGGCTGGATGCCGCCGAGGAGTTCGTGGAGTTTGAGGGCTGCCCGCCCGCATCTGCTGGCTGGGTTACGGCGAGCGCCACAAGGCCGGGTTGTTGTTCAACCAGCTGGTCCAAGGAAGGCAAAGGTCAAAGGCCCCGATTGTTATTGGTCGCGACCACCTGGATTCCGGCTCGGTGGCCTCCGTACCGCGAGACCGAATCCATGCTGGACGGTTCTGACGCCATTGCGGACTGGCCGCTGCTCAACGCCCTGACCGCCACCTCCTCCGGTGCTACCTGGGTGTCCATCCACCACGGCGGCGGCGTGGGCATCGGCCGCTCCATCCACGCAGGTCAGGTATGCGTTGCCGATGGTACCGACCTGGCGGCACAGAAAATTGACCGCGTGCTCACCAATGACCCGGGCATGGGCGTGATCCGCCACTTCGACGCCGGTTACGACCGCGCCGCCGAGGTGGCCAAGGAACGCGGCGTTCGCGTGCCCATGCCGTTCGTCTCCAGGGAGGACTAACACCATGACCAGCACCGCCACGCTTTTCACCAACATCGGCGAACTCCGTACCGTCAGCGACCTGGGCACGCTTCACGGCGCCGCGCTCGTCGCCGAGGACGGCATCATCACCTGGGTTGGCGCCGCCGCTGACGCCCCCGCCTGCGACACCCAGGTGGATCTCGCAGGGCGGGCGGTGCTGCCCGGATGGGTGGACTCCACACCCATGCCGATTTTTCGACGGCGACCGCGCCGCCGAGTTCGAAAGCCCGCATGGCCGGGCAGGACTACGCCGCCGGGGCATCGCCATCACCATGAACGCCACCCGCGCCGCCAGCCCCGAACGCCTGCGCGAGCTTCTCGACGCCCGCGTTCACGCCGCGCACCTCGGCGGCACCACCTCGCTGGAAACCAAAACCGGGTACGGGCTCGACGTAGAGAGCGAAGCCCTAGCCGCGCAGTTGGCGGCCGATGCCGTAGGCGATGTCACCTTCCTCGGCGCGCACGTCGTCCCGCCCGGCGCGGACCCGGAAGACTACGTTGACCTGGTCACCGGTGACATGCTGGATGCGGTGGCCCCCCACGTGCAGTGGATTGACGTGTTTTGTGAACGCGGTGCCTTCACCGAAGACCAGTCGCGCCGGGTACTTCGTGCTGGTCAGGAGCGTGGCCTGGGCGTGCGTGTGCATGGCAACCAATTGGGTGAGGGCGCGGGTGTTGCGTTGGCAGTGGAGCTCGGCGCGGCCAGCGTGGATCACGTGAACTACCTCACCGACGCTGATGTGGAGGCCCTGGCGGGGTCAGACACGGTGGCTACGGTGCTGCCTGCCTGTGATTTGTCCACCCGGCAGCCCCTTGCCCCGGCGCGGCGGCTGCTGGATGCAGGTGCAACGGTGGCGATTGCCAGTAATTTGAACCCGGGTACGTCGTACACGTCGTCGATGAATTTTTGTGTCGGAACGGCGGTGCTGCAGATGGGACTCAGCCTGGATGAGGCGATCCGCGCCGCCACCTGGGGCGGTGCACGGGCACTGTGGCGTCATGATGTGCGGGGCGGCAAGGATCGCACGGGCCGCCCGGCTGTGGGCACGCTGGTGCCGGGCGCGGCGTGTGACCTGCATGTGCTGGACACGTCTCACGCGATTGACCTGGCGTATCGCCCGGGTATGCCGCTCACACATTCCACCTATGTGGCCGGAGTGCGGGTGGCCTGATTATGACCTGATTAGGCAGCTCCGAAGCGGCGTCGGAGTTTGTTTTCGCAGCGCCCTGACATGACGGATCCGAGTTGCAGGAGGCGCATGGTACGTTCCGCGGCGTCGGAAAGCAGTTCTCGCCCGTCCCGGACGGCGTGTTCCAGAGGCATGGGCACGGTCATGATGGAGGCGACGGCACCGATGCCGATGTCGTGGACCTGGGGAGCGCCCTCCCCGAGCGAACCCGCGAGGGCGAGGACGGGCACGCCGGTGGCCTGGGCGCGGCGGGCGATTTCGGCGGGGACTTTGCCGTGCGGGGTTTGGTAGTCAATGGCACCCTCTGCGGTGATAACCAGGTCGGCTTCTTCAAACAGATCGTCGAGGGTTTCGGCGTGGCCGTTCAGCATGGAGCCTAAGAACACGTCGAAACGGTTGTGGGCCTCCGCGCCAAGAGCCATGAGTCCGGCACCCAAGCCCCCGGATGCCCCGGAACCGGGGCCGGTGTGGATATTGGTGTCGGGATTGAAGGTCTGAACCAGCAGGTCAGCCCAGTGTGTCAGGGCGCGACCCAGGCTGTCCACCTGTTCCGGGGTGGCGCCTTTTTGCGGCCCGAACACGGCGGCGACACCGTGGTCGCCGGTGAGGACGTTGTGCATGTTGCAGGCCAGGTGGAGTCGCGCCTGGTGGATGCGGGGGTGCAGGTTGGTGGTGTCGATGCTGGCGGCATTGTGGAGGGAGTTCCCGCCGAGGCCGATGTCCGCGCCATTCTCGTCCAGGATGCGGACGCCCAGTGCCGTGAGCGCCCCGGCCCCGCCGTCGGTGGTACCCGAGTCGCCACAGCCGATGATGATGGTACGCATGCCTTTGTCCAGGGCGTCGGCAATGAGTTCGCCGACACCGACGGTGCTGGTCATGCCCGGGTCGCGCATGTCGCTGGGCACAAGCGACAATCCGGCTGCGGAGGCCATTTCCACCACGGCGGTTTTGTTGGCCAGCTCCAGCCAGGTGGCGGCGACGCTCTGGCCCTCTACCGGACCCTGCACTTTCTTGTGGTGGGGGATGGCGTCGGGGCGGGTGGAGAGTATTTCGATGGTGCCCTCCCCACCGTCGGGAATGGGCTGTCTGTCAATGCGTACCCCGGGATAGACGCGGCGCACCCCTGCGGCGATGGCGTCTGCGACGTCCACTGCGCTGAGGCTTTCCTTGAATCCGCTGGGTGCCACAAGGATTCGTTCGGGCATGTACATAGGCATGATGGATCCTTTCGTGGAGTCTGTGCCGTGCATAGGTACAGGTGGCATTTAGAGGTATAGCGGAAGTCCGAGGTGAGGCCAGATCCAGAAAGAGAAGATAATGATGCTCACGATGTGCACTGGCAGTAGCAGCATCGACACGCGCAGGAGCTGCTGGTTGGTAAACACCGGAATGTCTTCCTTGATGGTGCTGAACATGGCCAGCGGCTTTGCGGAGGCGGGCAGGGTGTGGCAGAAGCCTGCGGCGGCGGTGGAGATGAACGCCGCAGCCACCGGGTTCACGCCCACCGTGGGTGCGAGCATGACGATCATGGGGATGAGCACCGCCGACCGCGCCGACCGGGACTGGATGAGAATATGCGCCAGCGTCGACAGCACGATGATGAGCAGCACAAACACCGCACGCGCCGTCCCAGATCCCGCGTTGAGAGTGTGCTCCGCCACGTATCGCGCGGCACCCGAGTTGGTGAGAGCATGGCTCATGGCCAGGGTGGCGGCCATGAACAGCAGCAGCGTCCACGGCACCTTCTTGATGGCCTCGTCCAGCGAGATCAGCCCAAACCTAGGTGCCACCACCACAAGGCCGCCAAGCAGCGCCACTAGGGCCGGGTGGATGCCGTGCAGCGACTCCGTACTCCACAGCAGCACCGCCAGGCACAACACCAGCAGCGACCGTGATTCCGACTGCGACAGCGGACCTTTGATCTTGTGTACCCCGCCCGCATGCTCAGCGAGGGATTCCAGGCTGAGATCCAGCTTCTCGCTCCGCTGCCTGCTTGACGACGTCGCGAACAAAATCACCTCTGCGGCCAGGTGCGAGGTCACTATAGCCAAAGGCAAACCGGCAATCAGCCAGCTGGCAAACCCGATTGATTTCAGGTTGTTGTCCTGCAGAATCTGGTCAGTAATCAGGTGCGCGCCCGCACCGATGAGCGAACCCACCGCCGAAAGCAGAATCACCGACGGGAACAACAAGCTTAGCGTGACCACCAGCCACGAATGTTGGGCTTTAAGGACCCTACCCAAGGCGACGAACACCGGCACCAACAGCGCCGCTCGCCCAGCCGTTGCGGGCACTGCAAACACCGTGCACACGGTGGCCAGTGTCACCGCGTGCACCAGCATGCGCGGGTTCTTCGTCCCGGCTGTGACGATGACCGCTCCACGCATGGCCAAGCCGGATGTGGCCACACCTGTCGAAATGATGAAAGCGCCGATGAGCAGCCACGTTGTTGTGTCGCCCAGCGGGCCGAAAAACTCGTCGACTGTGATGACGCCCGTGAGCACCAAGATACTGGAGCCGCCTAGGGCAACATAGGTGTCGTCAATGGAGGAAAATACCCAAAACCACACCGCCACCCCGAACACCGCGAATGTGGTGCGAGCGTCCCGTGGGAGGGAATCAGGCAGCTGCCACAGCACCAAGGCCAGCAGCAGGGCTGACACGATGGGGGCGATGCGATCTTTGCGCAGTACGTACTCGTGAAACGCCTCCCTCACCCACGTGAAGCGTCGCGAACCCAGCTCCTGGTCCAACCGGTTGGCGGTGTGTACCGATGGGGGAGTGGTGGCGTAGTGGGAGGCATCATCTGGTGTATCCGCTTGCCTGTCGCTGGCCTGGGTCGTGCTCGGGGGGCCGTTAAGATCCTCTGCCCCTTCCTCCGCCTCCGTCTCCGGGTCCTCTGGGGCGCGGTGTCGTCCTCGTGAGAACTGCGGCGAGTCGTACAGCACCGATTCGTACCGTGCTGTCGGCGCGGGCGACGGGGACGTGGGACGCGGGGCGTCGTCAGGATGGTCGGTTGTCTGGCCGCTTCGGCGTTCAGCGGATTCATGCAAAGGAGATCACCTCAATCGGTAACCAGCACCACGAACTGTTTCTACTCTTTCTGAACCAATTTTCTTTCGTAAAGTCCGAATATACACGTCCACAACATTTGAGCCAGGATCAAAATCCATGCCCCACACTTTGCTCAAGAGTTGAGCGCGTGACATCACCTCACCTGGGTTTCTCATCAGAGTTTCTAATAAACCCATTTCACGGCGAGAAACATCCCGCCATTTATCCCCCACTTTGACCCGTTGAGTCCGTAGATCCAGGGTTAAATCATCGCGAGTAAGAATGTGGGAGGAATCACCTTCGGAACGATCCATGAGGCGCAAACGAATGCGGGCCAAAAGTTCCGCAAATTGGAACGGCTTAGGCATGTAGTCATTTGCCCCACCCTCTAGGGTGCGCACCCGGTCCTCAATGTTGGTCCTAGCCGTCAATACGATCACTGGGAGTATCTCCTGCACAGCACGAAGCTGCCGCAGCACCTCGACCCCATCAATCTCAGGCAGGCCCAGATCAAGGACCATGAGGTCAAAGGCGCCGGTACGCGCGAGATTAAAGGCATCAACCCCGTTTTCTGCAATGTCGCAGGTGTAGCCCGCTGCGGTGAGTCCGCGGTCAATGAAGTCCGCGATGCCTCTGTCATCCTCAGCGATCAAAATACGACTCATGGTCTAGTCTCCTTCATGATCAACCCATCCCAATTAACTCACTGTGTGCCCTGGTCATCCCCGTCGTATGGACGACCAGCCGGCAAATCAAGCCCAAATGTCGCGCCGTAGCCCTCAGAAGATTCCACCCACGCAGAACCATCATGCGCATCCGCAATGGCCCGAACGATAGACAAACCTAATCCTGCCCCATTATGCCGTTTAATGGAGCCACGTCCGCGACTAAAACGTTCAAATAGCCCCGGAAGAACGTCGGCCGGAATACCGGGGCCAAAATCTCTAATCCACAGGCGTAAAATGCGGTTCTCACCTTGGCCGATAAACGCACTACCAATCTCAATGGCGTCGTTATCTGTGGTGTGGCGAATAGCATTATTAAAAAGTTCCAACATTGCCTGTGTGATGCGTTGCTCATCCACATACACCATGCCTTCCGCCACCGCAGTTAAGCGGATAGTGCGCGTTGCCATCACATGTGTTTTATCCTCAATATCGATGGTCAACTCGGCGGCATCCACCATGGTGGGGTGCACAAAATCGGCGGAGTCGGCAATGGCCAGGGTGAGCAAATCATTAACAATGCGCGCCATGCGGTCCAGCTCGTCGATGGTCAGGGAAATGGATCGTTCCCGTTCCTCGTAGCTCGCGTCGTTGAGTAGTTCCAGCTGGCCCCGGATCACCGTAATGGGGGTGCGCAGCTCATGGCCCGCGTCGTCCACAAACTGCCGCTGGTCGCGGTAAGAGCGCTCCAAGCGATCCAGCATGCCGTTAAACGTTTGCGCCAACTGCGCGATTTCGTCATGCCCCACCACGGGAACGCGCTGCGACAAATCCGAATCAGTAATACTTGCCGCCACCCGGCGTAAATCACGCAACGGTGCGAGAATCTGACCTGCCACCAGCCACGCGATAAACGACGTCACGGCCAAACCACCGGCTCCCACCAGCGCAATCGACCCCATCTGCCCAGAAACCTCGGACCGTGATGGTTCGGTAAACACCGCCACCACAAACACGCTTTCCGAGCCCTGGTACTTAAACTGCCCTTGGTCCTGATGGCTTTCCGGCTGGCCATGTGGGCCAGAGGTCGTCACCGCCACCCGTCCCCAATGCACCTGGCCCAGCTCACTATCCTTGTAGACGCCTGAAGGATTGTCCGACTGCAACACACTACTCACCAGCGGGCTGTTGGACTGCACCTCACGCACATGCGACCCACTGTTGCCCGATAGATCCATCTGGATCAGCTGACCGTCCACCATGCCGAAAATAGCCTGATTGTTGGACACAATCTGGCGGGACAGATACACCTCCATCATGCGCCGGGACGTCGTAAACGGCGCCGCCGTTTCAGGGGTCTGTGCCGCTTTCCACGAATGCCCGAAACTCCGAAACCTCCTGCTCTACCGTTGCGTTCGCGTCCTCTTCAATGCGCGAAAACAGGAACGTCCGTGTGGTCAAAATAACGGCAAGCAACGCCAACAACACCGTGGCGATAATCCAGTAGGAAATACGCCAGCGAGGCGGAAGTTTGGTGCTTCATGGTCGTACCTCAAGCCCCCGCTGCGCTAGTTGCCAAGGACGTCACCGATGACGTCAAGTGGCTGATAGTTGAGCGGTACCTGTGGGACAACGGGCGAGTACGACCGGGGGATGCCAGGGAGTTGCAGTGCGGGCGGTGGTGGTGGGGCGGGGTTCTGGTTCGCTGCGGGGCTTTGCGCGGTGTCGGCCTCCACAGGCGGTTGCGAATGCACTTCCGAGCTTTGTGGTTCCCAGGGTGTGGTGGATGGGGCGGCACCTTCAGACGACTTCTGGATCTGGGTATGCAAAACTACCGGCGAGGGATCCACGCGCGGTATCTGCTTGTTGTTAGTAAGCGCTGCGCCGGCGATGGCAAGCCCGATCAGCGCTACTAAGGTTCCGACCAGGGGGAGGAACCGGCGAATGTCATCCATGTATTCCAGTAATAATCTAGAGGGTAGGCGGCTCGTTAATTCATACGTGAAAAATTTTCATCATCCCAGTACAGGACTGGTATGACTATAGTGTTTCTGCTTGCAAATTTGGGGGTACACGCCGGAGGTCTTCGGGCGTTATCGGTCAGAAAACCTCCCATAAGTGTGCGGTGCGTCAATGAAATCAGTGAAAAAGTCCAACGGGGGTAGTGGACATGTGAACTATGGGCAGGTTGCCTTCACGAAGATACTATCAGTTCGACTGTGATCAGCTTCATAAAAACCTGTCCCCTCTACTATCCAGGTATTGCCCTCATGTGTTACTTTTGTGTGCTCAATTGAACCAGGGACATCGTCATCAATCTTGATGTTCACACTGGGGGTCTCAATGTGGAGTTCATCCAGGCGGGGGTTGTTGTCTGGCGAGGTTATGTCCATCTCTAGCTCGCCACTGATCTTGTCGACGCCCGCGTCAACATCAAGGTCGCCGTCTGCGTCCTCATCAACGCATATCACCGGGCCGAAGGCATCTTTTAGCTGGTTGCCCGCAACCTGAATCTCTAGCCGTGCGGCGGCAGTGTTTGGCTCTGTGGAGGCCGTGGGGGTGACCGTTGAGGTGGGAATGCCGCTGGTGCCATCGTCGCTGGGCAGTGGCATGACGGTGACGCTGCTGGAAGCTGTGTTGTTGCCGTTGGAGGAGCAGGCGCCCAAGCCAATAACAAGGACAGACGCTGCTACAAGTGCTGCGCCTACGCGGAGTGTGGTGTTCATAAGGGGACTACTTTCTCTTCACGCCTTGTACTGGGGACAGTACGAAGAACAATGCGAGCATAAAACGCGACAGGAATGGGGCGAAAGGGGACGGGGCTTGAAGTGTTATGTGGAGTTAAGAATGCACGGAATACGGGAGGTCGTTGTTTTAACGTCCATTGTGCGCTGAGTGTGGGAAATGGAGTCTGTTGCACCGCGAAGGCAGTAGGCGCGCACAGGAATGCTGTAGCTGTTGCGCTGCTGCGCGATGTGGGGTGCTCATGATGAAAATTTTTAGAAGGTTTACCCTGGGTAACCAAGCAAAAGTTTATTAAAAAGTTGTCATTTTATGTTGCTAGAGTGTGATCTTTTATCAAAGATGATGCAGGTCGACTCGATTTCGTCCCCGAACTGCCTGAGAGCCTACTTGCCTGACTGATACTGCTTTCCTGTATCGATTTTTCCCTATTCGTTTTTCACATTGCCGCTGTGTCAAGGTCGTATGCTGGATTCACCAGGGTACGCCACAGTGTGCGGTGATGCAGAAGGGTGTCGTGATGTCGAGGAAAATTGGACGAAAACGTAAACTACTTGTTTTTCTAGGTGTCCTTTGTGTGATTATTGCCATGGTGTTCGGGCTGCGTTCCTACAACATTCACACGTACGGCTCGATGTCGTCCGATGATGCCGCCAGTCTCGCCGATCCAGCAACCTACAACACCACTGTCGAGGGCGTCACAGTGTCCCGTTATGACCGTACCTATGTGCGCGGCTTTCACCTTGTGCCCACGCACCGGACCAAAGCGGGCAGCGTGATTGTCTTTGGCGGTTCAGAGGGAAGTTCGGCCTTCGAGGACGCCGCAGAACTCGCTCGTAGTGGCGTGGAGGTGTATTCGCTGTTTTTCTTCGGCCAAGACGGTCAGCAGAGCGCCCTCAGGGAGGTTCCCTTGGAGTTCATTGAGGAAGTCCTGCCTGAGGCCCCACACCCGATCACGGTGCGCGGGGCGTCGAAAGGCGCGGAACTGGCGCTGAACCTGGCGGCCCGCTACCCGGAGATCGACAATGTGATCGCGGTTGCACCCAGCGCCTACAGCTTCAACGGGCTTGACTCCTCATCGGACCGCAGCCCGCATTCCTCGTGGAAGTGGCGGGGCGAGCCCGTGCCGTATGTTCCGTTTGCCGCTGATGCCACCGTCATGATGCGCACCATCGGCGGTAGCCTCCTGGGGTTTCCCACCTCCTTCCGGGCCATGTACGACGCCAGCCTGAATAAGGCATCCGAGTCGGACCGTGAAACCGCCCGCATCAAGGTGGAAAACTTCAAGGGAAATATCCTGCTGCTGGCAGGGCGAGGAGGACAGGATGTGGGATTCCGCAGGCGCGGCCTCCATCATTGCCGATCACGCGTCACGACGCCCCGATGGATCCGGCACCGTCGAAAGCTTCACCTATCCAGGGGCCGGGCACGCACTTGGCGGCCCACGCTACATCGCTGGCCTTGACCTGGGCGGCAACGAGGATGCCAACAAGCACGCTCATCAGGACTCTGACAAGGTGATCATGCAGCACATTGCTGACTGGCACGAAGCGCAGTCAGAAGCACAGTAAGGAGAGGCATACTGTGCGCTTATCAACTATGCGGCATCAAAGCGCTGGTTGCGCAGCGCACGCTTCACGCGATCCTGATTCTCCGCTACCACGCGCGCCAGCCCTGCAGGAAGATCGTCCTGCGCGAGCAGCGCATCAGCGGCAGCAATAGCGTCCTCTGAAATGTCCCAGGTGGGGTAGAGGCCCGTGAGTACCTGCAGTGCCACCTCAGAGGAGAATCCCCGCCACAAATCCGCCGCTATCTCGAAGTAGCGCGGACCAAGGTCAGCGAGCGATGGTGCGGAACCCGGATAGGTAAAGCCGTCCAGCTTGTGGCGACGATCCAGGTTGGACAAGGTACTGCTCACATCCGTCAATTCCGCAAACACGGCCTGCTTTGCTTCAGGGGTATTCACCGCAGCACGAGTGCGTTGGGCATAGTTATGGCTGGTGGCGGAGCTATCGCGACCCAATTCCTCTTGAATCGCCGCCTCCACCTCAGTAACGGCATTGGCGCCAACCAGGATGGACAACGCCGCCCAGCGGAGTTCCGTATCCATAACCAAGCCCTCAGCTGGCGGCTCATCGGCGAGGACGGAGGTGAAAAACGCGATGCTGTCCTCAGTTTGCCGGGTCCGTGCCAGCGCTTTCACAAAGGCCAGCTGGTAGTCGGAACCGGGAGCGGACGAGCGCGCGCCGTGCAGCAGGGCGTCGACAAGCAGTTTTCGGCCGGTAGCCTCAGCCCAATCCGGATCGGCGTAGCTGGCCAGTGCCTCACGGGCCTGTGCCAGAATCAACTCCAGCACACCAATCTCGGTTTCTGTGGCGGCACCTTGGGCGACTAGGGTCAGGAAGTCGCGTGCCTTCATCTCGCCGTTGCGGGTCATCTGCCACGCCGCCGACCAGCACAGGGAACGCGCCATCGGGTCCTCGATATCAGCGATGTGGTGAGTGATAAAGTGCAGGGAATCCTGGTCCAAACCCATCAGGCAGTAGGTGAGGTCATCGTCGTTGACCAGCACCAGGTCCGCCACGGGTACCTCCACCAACTCAGTAACCGGAGTGGAGGCCCCCGACAGATCCAGCTCCACGCGGTGGGTGCGCACCACCTTGCCCGTGTCCGGCATCACCGAATACAAGCCCACGGCGATGCGGTGGTCGCGCAGCTCACCCGCGCCGGGCGCGGCACCCAGTTGCTCCACCTCGAAGGTGAGATAACTGCCGTTTTGCACAGTGAAACGCGGGCGGATGGTGTTGATACCGGTGGTCTTTAGCCACTGATCAGCCCAGCCCAGCAGATCACGGCCGGATGCCTCCGCCAGCGCAGCCAGCAGGTCGTCAAAAGTGGCGTTGCCGAACGCGTGGTTCGCAAAATGCCGCCTCACGCCGGCCAGGAAGGCATCGCGGCCCACGTATGCCTGCAACTGCTTCAGTATCGACGCCCCCTTTGCATAGGTAATGCCGTCAAAGTTCTGCTCCACCGTCTCTACGTCCGAGGCATCGGTGAACACCGGGTGGTGGAGGGAAGCTGGTCTTGCCGGTAGGCCCAGGACTTTTCGATGTTGGCGAAGGTCACCCAGGCGGTGTCAAATTCCGTCTCTTCTGACTGGGAGATCGCCGCCGCCCAGGTGGCAAAGGACTCGTTCAGCCACAAATCGCCCCACCATTCCATGGTGACCAGGTCGCCGAACCACATGTGCGCCAGTTCGTGCAGAATTGTGTCACAGCGGCGTTCGTAGAGGTAACGCGTCACTTTGGAGGTGAATATGTACTCGTCACGGAATGTCACGCACCCCGCGTTTTCCATGGCCCCCATGTTGTATTCGGGGCAGAATACCTGATCGTATTTGCCAAAGGGATAGGCCATGCCAAAGTGGCGATGGTACCAGTCAAAACCCTGCTTGGTTTGCTCGAAGATGCGTTCCGCATCAAGATGTGGTGCCAGGGATGCGCGGCAGTACAGGCCAAACGGCACGGTGATCGTGTCGGGCTGATCCTCAGGGGTTTCCGGGTGCCGGGTCAGCGTGCCCGTCCAACTACTCCGTACCTCGTGGTAAGGCCCGGCGCACAGCGCAACCAGGTAGGTGGATAAGGGATAGTCGATGCGGGAAATATGGACCTCACCGTCGGCGGTTTTTGAACGTCCTGCTCCGCGTTGGAAATAACCTTCCAGTTGTCTGGCGTGCGCACAGTCAGTTTGTATCGTGCCTTCAGATCCGGCTGGTCAAAGCAGGCAAACACGCGCTTGGCGTCAGCGGTTTCAAACTGGGTGTACAGGTAGGTCTCACCGTCAGCCGGGTCAACAAAGCGGTGCAGCCCCTGACCAGTGCGCGAGTACTCGCAGTCCGCAGTGATGCGGAGAGTGTGCTCACCAGCGGTAAGGTCGCGCAGCGCCACGCCGTGGGTTGGGTCGTATCCTTTCTCGTCCAGGGTGATGGCACCTTCGGTGATGTCGTTACCATCAAGGATGACTTCCCGAACGCGCGCGGCCCGCAGATCAATGAACGTGTCGCAGGGTTCCTTGACGGTGAATTTCACCGTGGTGATGGACCCGAATTCCTTGTCGCCGTGGGTGAGGTCCAGCGCAATGTCGTAGCGCTGGACGCTGAGGATACGGGCCCGTTCTGCGGCTTCGACCCGGGTTAGATTGAGGGATGTCATGACGGCCTTCTGTACATGAACAACCATGTGTTGTTGTGTTGCGGTTAGTGGCTTCCAGACTAATCTTGCGCCTAGGATGGTGTGGTTGTTGAGTAATCACACCATCATCAATTGTGAGGAAAGCACTATGTCTGAAAAAGTCTCATTCTGGTTTGATGTCTCCTGCCCTTACTGCTGGGTGACTTCCCGCTGGATCAAGGAAGTAGAAAAAGTTCGTGATATTGAGGTTGAGTGGATCCCGATGAGCTTGTCCGTCCTCAACGAGGGGCGCGACTACCTCCCCGAGGACTACCGCCGGAAGATGGAAGCCAACTGGGGTCCAGCGCGTGTGTTCGCGGCCGTCAAGGCCAATCACTCCGACAAGGTGGACGCCCTGTACACCGACCTGGGAACCCGCATCCATAACGGTGAGCAAGGTGGCAAGGAAGGCTACGGCGCGTACGAAGCCCTCATTGCGGAATCCCTCGCTGCTGTCGGCCTGCCGGCGTCGCTTCTCGATGTCGCTTCCACCACCGAGGTTGATGACCAGCTCCGTGCCTACCACCAGGGCGCGATGGATCGCGTGGGCGACGAGGTAGGCACCCCGGTTGTTGCCCTGGGCGACACAGCCTTCTTCGGGCCAGTGCTCACCCGTATTCCACGCGGCGAGGATGCCGGGAGCATCTTCGACGGGGCAGTGCTCCTAGCCAAGTACCCGCACTTCTTCGAGCTCAAGCGCTCCCGCACCGAGGGCCTTGAATTCAACTAACTTGTGTCCGTGTCGCACGTATCCAGAATTGAGAGCATCGCGTCTTTCTCTGGCTGAGTAACCCAGAGGCGGTACCGCGCCTTCACCTCAATCTGGCGCGCGACATAGGCACAGCGATAGCTTTTCTGCGGCGGTAGCCATGTTGCGGCATCACCGTCGCCCTTCTTTTGGTTTGCGGGACCATCCACAGCCAGAAGATTCAATGGGTCGTTGGCAAAGTTGGTGCGTTCTTCTGCCGTGAGTTGCTGCGCGCCGGTTTGCCATGCATTGGACATAGCCACCACGTGATCAATCTGCACCGCCTCCGAGGTGCCTTGGCCATGGGTAAAAGGAATGTCTTTGCCTGTGTATGGGTCGTGCAGGAGTCCACTCACCACAACGCAGTCCCGCGAGCCAGGTTTAAGTTCCACGTTGGTGAGGTCGCGTCGAAGAATGTCATTGCGTGTGTCGCACCCATTGTGTCCGCTCTCAACCGAGACGTTATCTGACCAGCGCTGCCCAAACTGATCACGGTTGTAGCCTGTCTTTGGCGCACGCCCTTTGACGGGAAGTGACTGTAATACAGCGATGGCGGAATCAGCCTCGCTGAAAGCCGAGTCAGGAGTGGTGCCACCAGAGGATCCAGACCCATCCGAGCTGCCTAAAGGTTTGGCGAGTTGTTTTTCTGTGGGGAACTCACAGGCAGCAATGCCGCCGACCAAGCACAGGGCCATCACCAAGCCCAGTACCGTTCTGATGTGCCTGCTCGGCACAGATTCTCGCATTATGTCCTTCTACACATGTCGCCGTTTCATTAATGTGCTTCCCCACAATAGTATCGGCGGTAGACATTGCGCTGACATGCCTCCCCCATCTGGGTACATGTGTGCGAAGAGGAATGCTTCTAGCTGGACTTTTTCCAGGCAGGCGGCACGTATGAACAGGTAGGATCTGAGGCTCGATAGTTGCCGGTCATTGCGTAGGCGGTCGAGCGGGAACCGCCGCAGACGGTGTGGAATTCGCACACGCTGCACTTGCCTTCCCAGTGGTCGGGGTCGCGGAGGTTCTGGAATACGGGGGAGTGTTCGTAGATGTCCGCGAAAGAGGTGTCGGTGACGTTTCCGCAGTGCAGTGGCAGGAAGCCGCTGGGGTAAACGTCACCGATGTGGTCGATAAACGCGAAGCCTGACCCGGAATTTACCGCCATGGGAGGGCGAGGACGGCGTGGTTTCACGGGCACTTCCCCCAAAAGTTTGTGGGTTTGTGCGGTCAGTTGTTGGTACAGGTCGCCGCCGGAGTATGCGTAGTCAGGTTGTTTGCGCTGCAGTGCGACGCGGCGATACTGCGGGGCTTCAGTGGTTTTGATAGCGATGCGGTCTGACACATCATGCAGCCAGTGCAGCACGTCTTCACGCTCGGTGGGGGAGAGGGAGTGAAGCTGCGTTCCGCGACCGGTGGGAACGAGGAAGAAGGTGTACCACATGTGTGCGCCCATATCGATGACCTGCTTCAACAGTGCTGGAGCTTCGTGAATATTGCTGCGCGTCAAGGTGGAATTGATTTGCAGTCGGAAGCCGCATCCCACCACATGTGGAGCCAATGCCAGCGTCGCATCGAATGTTCCGGGGAAGCCGCGGAAAGAATCATGGGTGGCGGCGGTGGCGCCGTCAAGGGACATAGACATGGCCTTTGCCCCAGCCTCCCGCAGCGAGGAAATGCGCTCGGGAGTGAGTTTCGGGGTCACTGATGGTGAGATGGAGACGTTTAAGCCTAACGACGTCCCGTACTCCACCAGTTGTTCCAAGTCCTCCCGTTCGCAGGGGTCACCGCCGGTCAGAACCACCAGGGGATAGGGGCGTGGGTAGCTTGCCAGGGCGTCGAGAAGCTTGAGGCCGTCCTCGGTGCTGAGCTGACGTGGGTTGGCATGGTGTTGGGCGTCGGCACGGCAGTGTTTGCACACCAAGGCGCAGGCTCGCGTGACCTCCCAAATGACGATGAAGGGTTTGGTGTTGATGTCATGTCGAACGGTGCGAACCGTCGGCGCGTGTGACATGGTGTGCTCCTGCTCATACTTAAGCGTGCGTCTTCACCTACATACGTTAGCCCCGGATACCTCCAGTTATCCACCAAAAGTTGGAGAAAATGTCACGTGGCGCTTTTTTGGTTGAGTTCTTACGCCTTCTTGGCCGAAGCCAACAGGGAGTAAAACGAGTCAGCTACACTAGGAAATATGCGTGTTTACCTTGGAGCGGACCATGCAGGGTTCGAGATGAAGAATGTTATTGCCAAGCACCTCACTGATGCCGGGCACGAAGTTATCGACTGTGGGGCGCACGATTACGATCCTGAAGACGATTACCCAGCATTCTGCATCGAAGCGGCGTATCGCACAGTGAATGATCCTGGTTCGTTGGGCATCGTGTTGGGTGGTTCAGGAAATGGTGAGCAGATTGCGGCCAACAAGGTTAAAGGTGCACGCTGCGCCCTAGCGTGGTCGCCTGAGATTGCGCGCCTTGCCCGGGAGCATAACAATGCTCAGCTCATTGGTATCGGCGGACGCATGCATAGCGAGGACGAGGTGCTGGCAATTGTCGACGCCTTCCTTTCCGAAGAATGGAGCAAAGCGGAACGGCATCAACGACGCATTGATGTCATCGCCGATTACGAAAAAACAGGAATCGCCCCCAACCTGCCCAAATAATAGGCACAGTTAGGGGCGCGGGGGTTGAAGCGCGGGGTGACGAACTAATCAAAAATGTCGCCAATACCGCCGTCGAACATTCCATCAAGGAAGCCGCCATCGCTATCGCCGCCGAAAAGTCCGTCCAAGAATCCCCCACCATCGCCCCCAAAGGCATCGCCGATGCCAGATAGGGCATCCCCTGCGGAATCGCCGATTCCGTTGGCGAAGGCCGCAGCTGAATACCCAATTCCGGACATGCCATTAAACAAGGCGTTGAACAGCATCATTGAGCCAGCAGTCCACAAACCGGTGCGCAACGCATCCGCCCACCAAGGCTCGGAATACCACCCAGCAGGAACCGGACGGCCAGCAACGGTGCCACCAGGGTAGTAGTTAGGCGTCTGCTCCGTAGCAACCGGCGAGGCAGTGATGTCATGCCCCTCATGCGAAATGGTGCGTTGCTCGGTCACTTTACCTGCCTGCCGCTGTCCCTCCAGTGGTGGAAGCTCTGGTCCTGCGGGCATGCCTAGCATCTCTCGGGCTGCGTTGATGTAATACAAGCCCTCAAGAGCGGACTCGCGTGCAAGCTGAGCCTGTTTCACTGTTGTAGCGGTGCTGATCTGAGACGACGCTGCGTTATAACGCTCCGAAGCGTCAGCAATGGCCTGAGTGGATGCGGTGTCAGTTCCCGCGATGGTCAACACCTGTGAACCTAGCCGCTCAATCCAGCGCCGTGCATCCGCAATGGCATCATCAAGTTCCGTTTCCTGAATCGCCTTAGTGTTCGACGCGCTGCGACGCGACATAAAGAAGACGACACCGCCGACGGCGAGGAGGACAAGAATGAGTGCAAGCACAAGGTCTCATTTCCATTTGGTTGATGGACAACTACACGCACTCAACGACGGCAACTCCCGAAAAGTTCCAGTCGCTTAGTGTGTGCGCCACATGGTGGGAAGGTCACCAATCAGGCGATAACGCACCAACCAAGGGGTAAAAGACGCGCAAAGGGAGTACATCCTGTCGACACTTTGCCGCACCACGATGATGCTGCCTCAGGTACAGACCGATGAATAACAGCAGTGCTGGACTACTGAGCTTCACCCTGCGGCACGAAGATGCCCTTCTTGCGATCTTCCACCCACTCGTGGATGGTCTTGGAATCCCAAAGGGTGAGGCCATGTAGCTTAGCTACTGGCTTCGGGGCGCGGCCGCGGCCCGCGTAGCTTGTGAAAGTGCCACGAGCTGTGCCGGAAAATTCAGCGCATTCCACTGCTGTCCAGAGTTCACGTCCGGTTTCGGAATCTACAATTTTAGGTTGCATGCAAACTACAGTAGACGGTGCAACTAAGAAAAGTCTTAAAATACTAAATAAAGTCCCCTGTGATTCCGAGTGGGTTTGTTCGGGAATGTTCCCTTTGGCAACTTATACTCAATCCAAGGTTCATCTCAGATGAAAACATGGGGTAATTCTGTGGGGGCAGAAACAACTTTTCGTCTCGTGCGGGTAACACCCATACTACGGTGGGTTTTTCCAGCAAGGTCAGACAAATTGAGCATCTGCGTCGCGTCTGAAAGTTTTTGGATCGCGTCATGTTTTGGACTTAATTGATGACGTTCTGGGGTGGTTTGATGATCGATCTAGATGGTGTACAAGGCTCCGGTGGTGCCGGATGATGCGCGAAAAAAAGTTTCGATGGGGGATATAGCGGGGGTGCTATCGGCGTAGTGAAAGGGGGTGCTAGCCATCGCCGATAGTGCTAGCGGATGGAGTTAACGAGGCGTCTTGGGGTGCCGTGTGGCTGCAGTCTAACGACATACCGTTGGCCTCGAATGGGCGTCCTGTGGTGCTATTTTGCCAAAGAACGTGCCGTGAGATAGGGTATCTACCTGCAAGGGGAACGTCGTATAGTGGCTAATACCTCAGCCTTCCAAGCTGAAGACGCGGGTTCGATTCCCGTCGTTCCCTTCAAGGATCGCCTCCTACCGGCAGTGATGCGGTAGGGGGCGATTTTATTGTTTATGAAAATGAAGTATTACTCATTGTGCAAGCTCTGGGGGCGTTTCTCTTTTGTTCCAATGATTGCCCCGATGCTTTTGTGGCCTAATTTATTGACACATCAACAATCTAGCTTCGATATAAAACCGTTATACAACCGAGAGCAAACTGTAAGACGTGTCAACATTTTTGAAACGCGTCAGCAATTCGCGGAGAACATCACAATGATAACTATCGAAATTGCTATAGGGGTTAGCTATTCTGCTTGTGTCCGTAAGTGGGTACTGTGGGTTAGACGTGATTGTCCGGTTTGAATATGTTTGGGGTGGAGATTGTTTAATTGTTAAACTAAGTCTCTGGTGCGCGAGATGTGAATATGTCCGCAAAGTGTGGGAGAAGAAAATATTAAATGTTCTTCATGTAATTGATCTATGTCCCATTGCTCGCTAGAGGTGTCAGGGCTATGCAAGAGTGCTGGTAGTTGGGGATATTTGCGTTGCAGGGTGAGTGTTGTGATGTGGCAGCTTGGGGTGAGGGGTCACTACTTTCGGGAGGGAGAATGCCGTGCTTCAGAAGTGATTTTAATCACTGGCATCTTTGTGATGGAGTGCGAAAAAAAGTTGTGCCACTGTCTGGTTCTGGCCATGGTAGTGGAATGCGAAAAAGTCGGATTGGATAGTCATCACATTTACTATGCGGGCCGAATGCAGGAATTTTTTTCAATGGTAATATCTATAGTATTCTCGACACTCTGTTGATGGGATAGCGCTGTTATGCGATCGTTACAGCACTGTAATGTAGCCGTTATTAGCTTTTGTGCTGATCTATTGGTTATCTGCTCGGGTTGATGTGTCACACCCCGCGTGTTGCACCCCAGCGAGCTGCGATATGGGGTAAGCGCTAAAAGTGGAAAGGTCCGCCAGTGTTTTATGGGAATTGTTGAACAATTTTCGCTGGAAGGGCTGGAGGTGGTGATGCCAGCTAGGCGATGTCAACTAACAGTGATCACCACAGCGCCCGCAAGTCGCCTTCGGTCGGCCACGGGCGCTGTGGCACCTTTCCTTACTCTCTCTATGTATCGCCTAGAACTGTCTCGCCGTTACGTTCGTTTTAGGCGGGGGGGAGTGCAGAATAGTTGCCGAACAAGCCTACGAGAAGGTCACTACAAACACGTAAGGAAACCGCAGGATCACGCTCTGGGATCGCTCTGGGATCGCCGTGGGATTGCTTGCGGTGTTGATGCGTGCGATGGTGAGGCTGCGCGGGCGTCGCTAAGCCTGGTGCTAAGCACAGCGCTAAGCGTCCTGAAAATCGCAGGTGAAGGCATAAAACGGTGTGTTAGGCTACCCCGGTGTATGTGCTCGAACGGAAACTATGTAAACTGCATTTTCGTACCCGCACACAGCACGTTTACAGCGTTTGTTGTGGCACGGCTACAGTGTGTAACTACATAACGGGGTATGGCGCAGTTTGGTAGCGCACCTGCTTTGGGAGCAGGGGGTCGCAGGTTCAAATCCTGTTGCCCCGACTGGGATCCTTCGTACTGAAGGGTCCTTTTGTCTTATTCATTTCACAAACCATGTTCCAGGAGAATGACTCGTGAAGAGCTCTGTTGATCAGCTCAATGACACCCGCGTGAAGGTGACAGTTGAGGTGCCTTTTAGCGAACTCGGACCCGAACTGGACAAGGCGTACCAGGCGTTGGCCCAGCAGATCAACATTCCCGGGTTTCCGTCGCGGCAAGGCACCCCGCCAGTTGATTGATGCGCGCGTCGGGCGCGGCCCTGTCTTGGAGCAGGTTGTGAACGACATGCTGCCTACGCGCTACGGCCAGGCCATCGAGGAGCTTGATATTAAGGCGCTCGGCCAGCCGAACATTGACATCACCAAGCTGGAGGACGGCGACGTGATCGAGTTGTCGCCGAGGTTGATGTTCGCCCCGAGTTCGACCTTCCAGACTTTTCCGAGATTTCCGTCGAGGTCCCAGCCTTGGGTTCCACTGAGGAGCGCATTGATCACGAGCTGGAGCACCTGCGCGAACGTTTTGGTTCCTTGAAGACCGTTGACCGCGAGGCTGGCGACGAGGACTTCATCACCCTTAACCTGTCCGCCACGGTTGATGGCGAAGAGATTGAAGACGCCAAGGTCGAAGACATGTCCTACCGCGTTGGTTCCGGCGACCTCATTGAGGGCCTTGATGACGCAGTGAAGGGCCTGAAGGCCGACGAGTCCGCCACTTTCACGTCCCAAGCTGGTGTTCGGTGAGTACGCCGACAAGGACGCCGAGGTGACCGTCACGGTGACCGCAGTGAAGGAGCGCGAGCTTCCCGAGCTGGATGACGATTTCGCTCAGATGGCCTCCGAGTTTGACACCGTGGAGGAGCTGCGCGCTGACCTGGCTTCCGGCGCGGAGGAATCTGCCAAGGCCGAGCAGGCTGCCAGCATCCGCGAAGAGGTGCTGAAGGTCGCCCTGGAGAAGACGCAGTTCCCGCTGCCCGCGTCCGTGGTTGACGAGCAGGTCAACGCCCAGGTGCAGCAGCTCATGGGCCAGCTTGGTGGCGACGAAGCCCTGTTTGAGAAGCTGCTTGAGGCTCAAGGCACCAGCCGTGAGGAGTTCAACGAGCAGACCCGTACCAGCGCCGAAGAGGCTGTGCGCACGCAGCTGTTCTTGGACGTGCTTGCGAGAAGGAAGAGCCTGAGGTGACTCAGGACGAGTTGAATGATCACATCGTGTTTCACCGCCCGCCGCTACGGCGTGGAGCCCCAGCAGTTCTTGATGCAGCTGCAGCAGAGCGGTCAACTGCTGAACCTGGTTTCCGATGTTCGCCGCGGCAAGGCCCTGGCCAACGCCATCTGCAGCGTCACGGTTAAGGACTCCGACGGCAATGACGTTGACCCGAAGATCTACTTCGGCGACGAGGAAGAGACCGCCCAGGACTCCGACGAGTCCTAAGCCTGTACCATCACTCAAGCCCAGCACTGCCGCTGGGCTTTTGTGCTGTGTGCTGCAAGTTTTGCCGCTTATCGACGCCCCGACTCCCGCAGTGGGCAGCACGCGAACCGGGGGTTATGCAGATTCGACGCTGTCAGCGAACAAAAGCCACCATGGCGGCAGCGCGGCTGTACTGTAGGGGCTATCGTCTTTGTACGTCACGATTTAAAGAAAGTAGGTTGTGTACACCCATGACTGATATCAGCCGGATGCACTCAGCACCTGCCGGGTTAAACCTTAGCGATTCAGTGTTTGAGCGTTTGCTGCGCGAGCGCATTATTTTCCTGGGCAGCCAGGTGGATGATGAGATCGCTAACAAGCTGTGCGCCCAGATCCTCTTGCTCAGCGCCGAGGATCCGAATCGCGATATTTCCCTTTACATCAACTCGCCTGGTGGTTCTGTGACCGCCGGCATGGCTATTTATGACACGATGAAGTACTCTCCGTGCGATGTTGCTACCTACGGCATGGGGCTGGCAGCGTCGATGGGTCAGTTCCTTCTCTCGGCGGGCACCAAAGGCAAGCGTTATGCCCTGCCGCATGCGCGCATCATGATGCACCAGCCGTCTGCGGGCGTGGGCGGTACCGCTGCGGATATTGCCATCCAGGCGGAGCAGTTTGCGCACACCAAGCGGGAGATGGCGGAGCTTATTGCCCAGCACACCGGCCAGACCGTGGAGCAGATCACCAGGATTCTGACCGTGACCGCTGGTTCACGGCGGAGGAGGCCAAGGATTACGGTTTCGTGGATCACGTGATCAGCTCTGCTAAAGCAGTCTTAACGCGGTACAGAACAAAGCAAGGAGTTTTAAACAAACATGAGCAGTGAAATGCAGATGCCTTCGTCCCGTTATGTGCTGCCGTCTTTCGTGGAGCACTCGGCGTTCGGCGCGAAGGAGTCCAACCCGTACAACAAGCTGTTTGAAGAGCGCATCATCTTCCTGGGTACCCAGGTTGACGACGCCTCGGCAAACGACATTATGGCGCAGCTTCTGGTCCTGGAGGGCCAGGACCCTGACCGCGACATCACCATGTATATCAACTCTCCCGGTGGTTCCTTCACCTCGTTGATGGCGATTTACGACACGATGCAGTACGTTCGCCCCGACGTCCAGACTGTCTGCCTCGGACAGGCGGCCTCCGCCGCAGCCGTGCTGCTGGCCGCTGGTGCCCCCGGTAAGCGCGCGGCGCTTCCGAATGCGCGTGTGCTGATTCACCAGCCCGCCACCGGTGGCGTGCAGGGCCAGGTGTCTGACCTGGAGATCCAGGCCCAAGAAATTGAGCGTATGCGCAAGCTTATGGAGGAGACCTTGGCGCGGCACACTGGCCGTCCTGCTGAGCAGATCCGTCTTGATACTGACCGCGATAAGATCCTCACCGCCTCTGAGGCTGTGGATTACGGAATCATCGATCAGGTCTTTGACTACCGTAAGCTCTCAGCTCAATCTTAATATGTTGCTTATTGCCGTGCTGTAACTGCGGTTTTACATGAATTACCCCTGCAAAGGGGTGGCAATTCTTAAAATTTATTAAGTTATGGCTTAATTGGTAATTAAGTGCTCACGATCCTCCTCCGACTGAATCCGCAGAGATGAACCGGGGGAGGATCTTCCTATTCGGGGGAGAAACCACGAGAGGTGGTCCCACCATTGTGGCGAAAAAGCAGTAGTGTGGAACATCGAGTGGTGTCCACACGTGAGAAGATTGTGAGTTCAAAGAAGATACATGGCAGCTATGCAAGAAAGCTCTGACCTGCTGAAGTGCTCGTTCTGCGGAAAGAGTCAGAAACAGGTGAAAAAGCTCATCGCGGGTGGTGGGGTCTACATTTGCGACGAGTGCATTGAGGTATGCAATGAGATCATTGAGGAGGAACTCAACGCCTCCGCTGGTGACACCGCAAACGACAACAAGCTGCCGCGTCCGACCGAAATTTCGGCGTTCCTAGACCAGTATGTGATCGGCCAGGACGACGCCAAACGTGTGCTCGCGGTGGCGGTGTACAACCACTACAAGCGGATTCGCGCCGAGGAGCAGCAGACGGCGAAGATCAACAAGGATGACGAGGTTGAACTCGCAAAGTCCAATATTTTGTTGCTCGGGCCAACCGGTTCCGGCAAAACCTACCTTGCTCAAACGCTGGCCAAGCTTCTCGACGTCCCGTTCGCCATCGCCGATGCCACCTCACTGACTGAAGCTGGCTACGTGGGCGAAGACGTGGAAAATATTCTGCTCAAACTGCTTCAGGCATCCGATTACGATGTGCAGCGTGCGCAGCGCGGCATCATTTACATCGACGAGGTAGACAAGATTTCCCGGAAGTCGGAAAACCCGTCGATTACTCGCGATGTCTCCGGCGAGGGTGTTCAGCAGGCGTTGTTGAAGATTCTGGAAGGCACAACCGCCTCGGTGCCGCCGCAGGGAGGGCGTAAACACCCGAACCAGGATTTTATTCAGCTGGATACCTCCAACATTCTGTTTGTGGTGGCTGGCGCGTTTGCTGGCCTGGAGAAGGTGATCCAGGATCGCGTGGGCAAGAAGGGCCTAGGCTTTGGTGCAGAGGTGCGGTCAGTCACGGACGTCGATACGGTGAACGTGTTTAAGGACGTGCTGCCGGAGGATCTGGTGAAGTTCGGTCTGATCCCCGAGTTCATTGGTCGTCTGCCGTGGTGGCTACGGTGACCAACCTGGATCGAACATCGTTGGTGCGCGTGCTCACCGAGCCGAAGAATTCCTTGGTGCGGCAGTACGAGAAGCTTTTTGAGATGGATGGCGTGAAACTGACCTTCACCCCAGAAGCACTGGAGGCCATTGCAGATCAGGCGTTGGAGCGCAATACTGGCGCTCGTGGTCTGCGAGCCATCATGGAGGAAGTGCTTGTACCCATCATGTATGACCTGCCGGATCGTGAAGATATTGGCGAGGTGATTATCACCGAGGGGGCGGCGCGGAAGTTGGGTGCGCCGGAGCTGGTCGCGGCGTCGTCAGAAAAGACGGCCTAAAACCAATAAGCACGTGGCCCCGCACGTTGTGAAAGCGTGCGGGGCCACGTGTGTTGTTCTCTACAGCGTTATTCGATGAAGCTGGTGGCGTCGTCGAGTTCGTTGTAGATGTTGCCGCTGCCGTTGCCGTCGTGGCCGTTGAAGTCATTCGAGGTTTCGACAGTCAGGTAACTCATCCCGCCCGAGTTGCGCATGTTTGAGGTGAGGAAAGCGAGGACGGCATCGACAACAAGTCGCTGCATACCCATTGTTTTTCCTCGTCCTTCAAGTTGATGTGGTACAAGTTCTTGAAGGCCGCTGGGTAAGCGATCCTGAACACGCACATGGAGGAGATGATGGTATACACATCCAGCGCAGAAATGCCGGGGCGGAAGGCGCCGGCGTCCTGACCCATCATAAGTAGTTTGTCCATTTGCAGGAGGACGCTGGATTGGTCGGCTAATGGGTTGGAATTGGCCATATCAGCTTGGCCAAAAAGGTTCTCTAGAAGGAGGAGACGGATAGCGTTCGGGTGTGCGGCCATTTGGCGGAAGATGGCTTCCACTACTTTGCGCACACCGTCGACAGGCACGGTTGAATCCAACTCCAGCGCCTGGGGTTCCGGGCGGAGCTGTGAGATTGCTAACCGTAGAGCGCGAATATACAGACCCCGCTTGTCACCAAAGTGATAGTGGATCATGCGCTTGGACATGCCCGAATCGTGGGCGATGTTTTCCAAGCGTGTGTCCTCGAACCCCTGACGGGCGAATGTTTCCAGCGCGACCTCGACGACCTTGTCTATGTTTGACGTGGTTGTATCTTGGTCCGCTGCTGGGCGGTTCATGATTGTTCCTTTCCTGGAGGCATGCTGGTTTTACCAGCTAAGTTAATCGTGCCTGAATTTATTGTTCAGTGGGAAATCGATTTCTGATTTCGGAAAAACCGCAGGTTGTGACGGGTGACCGTGTGGGTGTAACGGGGGTGATTTTGTAACTAGACCATAAAATTATGGCACATGTATGATGTTTTCGCGAGCTAAACCGGCATCATTTTCTCGCAATATTTTGGGGTGTCTAGGGGGTTCCGCGAAACTGTTAAATATATGCCGACGTTTTAGTAATGAACCGATTCAATACACGCCTGAGCTGCAAGGTAATAATAATCACATGCAGTGACTTCACTGGCCGGGGTGAAAAATACCCTCTTGTCTACAAAATCACACCCGAATCGGGAAATCTTTCCGATAAAAATTTTTGGTGGTGTTTGTTGTGGGTGTCTGTTCAGAAAAAACCGGACAGTCCGAAAGGGGTATCGATGTGGGATATCGCTGTGACGTGGAGTAGCGGGCATGCGCAAAATGTGGTATCAGCAGTCCGTTGACGCGAGATGACATATCAACTAAGTGCATGTTCATCGCAAGCTTTTCGCGCGCGATCAGTGACGTGATGGTAAAACACCCGCTAGTGTAGAAAGCAGTGTGTGACGGCATGCTCGAATTTCCTGGGATAGTGGGCCGTCTCACGCCCCGTGTTCGCTAAAAAGTAAGGATTGTCTCGACTATGACTGCCGCCCCGAAAAAGATTGCTGTGACTGGAGCTGCCGGCCAGATCGCCTACTCCCTGCTGTGGCGCATCGCCAACGGTGATGTGTACGGGCAGGACACTCCTATCGAACTGAATCTTTTGGAAATCACCCCCGCGCTTGGTGCGACAGAGGGTGTGGCCATGGAACTGCTGGATTCCGCGTTCCCATTGGTCAAGAAAATCACCGTCACCGACGATGCCAACAAGGCATTTGACGGTGCCAACGCCGCCTTCCTGGTTGGCGCCAAGCCACGTGGCAAGGGTGAGGAACGCTCTGACCTGCTCGCCGCCAACGGCAAGATCTTTGGCCCCCAGGGCACTGCCCTCAACGACCATGCGGCCGACGATATTCGCGTGCTTGTGGTGGGCAACCCAGCCAACACCAACGCCCTGATTGCCCAGGCTCACGCCAAGGACATTCCGGCGGAACGTTTCAACGCCATGATGCGTCTGGACCACAACCGCAGCCTTTCCCAACTGGCCGAGAAGCTGGGCAAGGATTCCACCGATTTTGAACAGGTGGCAATCTGGGGCAACCACTCGGCCACGCAGTTCCCCGACATCACCTACGCCACCGTTGGTGGCGACAAGGTGTCCGATCTGGTGGACCAGGATTGGTACGTGAATGAGTTCATTCCGCGCGTGGCTAAGCGCGGCGCTGAGATCATTGAGGTGCGTGGTAAGTCCTCCGCAGCCTCCGCTGCCTCCTCCGCGATTGATCACATGCGCGACTGGGTTCAGGGCACCGAGAAGTGGGCATCCGCAGCCATTCCGTCGGACGGCTCCTACGGTGTGCCTGAGGGCCTGATCTTCGGCTTCCCCACGGTATCCCGCAATGGTGCGTGGGAGATCGTCCAGGGCCTGGAACTCAGCGACTTCCAGAAGGAGCGCATTGCCGCCAACATCGCGGAACTGCAGGAGGAACGCGACGCCGTTGCCTCCCTCGGCCTGCTGTAAACCTGCAGTTGGCGCGGTGCGTGTGCCCGCGGCGTCGATAAGCCCCTCAGTGGCAGTTCGGCGAGGTGGGCACAAGCTATTATGGCAAGGGTGACTGACAAAAACTCCCCGAACCATTCCACAAGCCGTGCCGACGCCCTGCCGAAAAGCTGGGACCCGAAGGCCGTTGAGGCTGCGTTGTACCAGCAGTGGCTTGATCGTGGCTACTTCACCGCCGACGTGACGTCGGCGAAGCCGCCCTTTTCGATTGTGCTGCCCCCGCCCAACGTGACGGGGCAGCTTCATATGGGGCATGCGCTGGACCATACGCTCATGGATGCGTTGGCGAGGAGGAAGCGCATGCAGGGGTTTGAGGTGCTGTGGCTTCCGGGGATGGATCACGCGGGCATCGCGACGCAGACCAAAGTCGAGGCGATGCTGAAGAAGACGGAGGGGAAGGATCGCTACGATTACGATCGCGATGAGTTCGTCGCCAAGGTCTGGGAGTGGAAGAACGAATACGGGGGCAAAATCGGCGAGCAGATGCGCGCCATCGGGGATTCCGTCGACTGGTCCCGCGAGCGTTTTACTCTGGACGAGGGGCTGTCACGCGCGGTGCAAACCATCTTCAAGGAACTTTTTGACCGAGGCATGATCTACCGCGCGCACCGCCTGGTCAACTGGTCGCCGGTGCTGGAAACCGCCGTCTCCGACATCGAGGTGGTGTACAAGGACGTCGAAGGCGAACTGGTGTCCATCCGCTACGGCTCCCTAGAGGACAACGAACCCCATGTTGTGGTGGCCACGACCCGCGTGGAAACCATGCTTGGCGACGTCGCGGTAGCTGTTCACCCCGACGACCCCCGCTACACGGACCTGGTGGGCAACAGTTTGCCGCACCCCTTCATCCCTGGTCGGGAGCTTATTATTGTTGCCGATGACTACGTGGACCCCGAGTTCGGTACCGGTGCCGTGAAGATCACCCCCGCCCACGACCCCAACGACTACGCGCTGGGTCTGCGCCACAACCTGGACATGCCCACCATCCTGGACACCACCGGGCGCATCGCCGACACCGGCACCCAGTTCGATGGCATGGATCGCTTTGAAGCCCGGGTGAAAATCCGCGAGGCACTGGCCGAGCAGGGCCGCATCGTCGCGGAAAAACGCCCCTACCTGCACTCTGTGGGGCATTCGGAACGCTCCGGCGAGCCCGTAGAACCCCGGCTCTCCGAGCAGTGGTTTGTCAAGGTTGATGAACTCGCCCGCATGGCTGGCGACGCCGTGCGCAACGGCGACACCACCATCCATCCCGCGAGCCAGAACCCACGCTATTTCGAGTGGGTGGACGACATGCACGACTGGACCATCTCCCGCCAGCTCTGGTGGGGGCACCGCATCCCGATCTGGTACGGACCCGACGGCGACGTCGTGTGTGTCGGCCCCGATGAACAGGCCCCCGAAGGCTACGTGCAGGATCCAGACGTTCTGGACACCTGGTTTTCCTCGGCGTTGTGGCCGTTCTCCACCATGGGTTGGCCGGATGCAACCCCCGAATTGTCGAAGTTTTACCCTACATCCGTGCTGGTCACCGGCTACGACATCCTGTTCTTCTGGGTCGCCCGCATGATGATGTTCGGCACTTTTGCGGCATCGCTGCCCGGCTCGCCCCTGGGCAAGGTTCCCTTCACGGACCTTTACCTCCATGGCCTGGTCCGCGACGAAAAGGGCCGCAAGATGAGCAAATCCCTGGGCAACGGCATCGACCCCATGGACTGGGTAGAACAGTACGGCGCAGATGCCCTGCGATTCACCCTGGCACGCGGCGCGAACGCAGGCGTGGACCTGCCCGTGGGTGACGACTCCGCCCAAAGCTCCCGCAACTTTGCCACCAAGCTGTTCAACGCCACCCGCTTCGCCCTGATGAACGGCGCGACAGTAGGGGAGTTACCGGACCGTGCCGAACTCACCGACGCGGACCGCTGGATTCTGGACCGCCTGGAAGCCGTTCGCGCTGAGGTCGATGACTTGTTGGACCGCTACCAGTTCGCCAAGGCATACGAGCTGCTGTACCAGTTCACCTGGGGCGAACTGTGCGACTGGTACGTGGAAATCGCCAAGGTGCAGATCCCCCGGGACGGCGGGTCTGCCAGCCCAGAGGAGCAACGACGTGGCGAAAACACCCAGCTGGTGTTGGGGAACACGCTGGACACGGTGCTGCGACTGCTGCACCCGGTCATGCCATTTGTGACGGAAACCCTGTGGACCGTGCTCACGGGTGGAGAATCCCTGGTCATCGCGTCGTGGCCTACCGCCATCACCGACGCCCCTGCCGACGAGACGGCAGCCCGCCGCATGGCTGACGTGGAAAAATTGGTCACGGAACTCCGCCGTTTCCGCTCCGACCAGGGCGTGAAACCATCGCAGAAGGTTCCCGCCCGCCTGCGCTTCGCCGACGCGGACCTTGAGCAACAGGAAAGCATTGTTCGGGCATTGGCGCGGGTAGAGGAGCCAGCTGAGGATTCGAGGCGTCGGCAAGCATTGAAGTGCGCCTGAGCCAGGCGACGTTGCTGGTGGAACTGGACACCTCCGGCACCGTTGACGTGGCCGCCGAGCGGAAACGCTTGGACAAGGAGCTAGCCGCAGCGACGAAGGAACTGGAAGGAACGGAAAAGAAGTTGGGTAACGCCGCCTTCCTGGATAAGGCACCGGCGGCGGTGGTGGAGAAGATTCGTCAGCGTCACCAGGTGGCTGAGGAGGAAATTGCCCGCGTGACGGCCCGTTTGAAGGAACTGGGGTGAGCTGATGAGCGATGAGGTATCGGTAGACGACAGCGGCCTCACCCTACCCATCGACGTGAACGCGCCGGTGGAGGAGCCGGAAACCCGCGAGATCACGCCCGAGGATCTGCGGGCGCTCGCCGAGGTGGAAGCCGAGCTGGATCAGCGCTGGTCAGAGGTGAAAATCGACCCGACGCTGACGCGCATGGAACTGCTGATGGACCTGCTGGGCAACCCAGAACGGTCATTTCCGGCCATCCATGTGGCAGGCACCAACGGCAAAACGTCCACAGTCCGCATGATTGAAGCCTTGATGCGTGCCTTTCACCGTCGCACCGGGCGCACCACCAGCCCGCACCTGCAGCTGGCCACCGAACGCATTGCCATTGACGGCCAGCCCCTGCATCCCCGCGACTACGTGCGAACATGGCGCGAAATTCAACCCTACGTGGAGATGGCGGACGCGGAATCGGAAAAGGAAGGCGGCCCGAAACTCAGCAAATTCGAGGTGCTTACCGCTATGTCCTACGCCGCGTTTGCTGACGCCCCCGTTGATGTTGCCGTGGTGGAAGTAGGCATGGGCGGCCTGTGGGATGCCACCAACGTGATCAACGCCGACGTTGCCGTGATCACCCCCATCGGACTGGACCACACCGATTACCTGGGCTCGACGGTGGAGGAAGTGGCCAGGGAAAAAGCCGGTATTATCAAACCGCGCTGGGACCTCGACGACCTGCTCACACCTCCAGACAACGTTGCCATCGTGGCGGACCAAGACCCCGCCGCCATGACAGTGATCCTGGAACAAGCCGTGCGTGCCGACGCCGCCGTGGCCCGCGCGGGCTCCGAATTCGGCGTTGTCTCATCCACCATCGCCGTCGGCGGGCAGCAACTCACCCTGCAGGGACTCGGTGGGGACTACACCGACATTTTCCTGCCGCTCTCTGGGGAGCATCAAGCCAACAACGCAGCCGTCGCCCTGGCCGCTGTGGAAGCATTCTTCGGCGCGGGATCCGGCCGGATGCTGGATATCGACACCGTCCGTGAAGGATTCGCCTCCGTGGAATCCCCGGGCAGGCTCGAACGTGTCCGCGCCACGCCCACCGTGTTTATCGACGCCGCGCACAACCCCCACGGTGCCCGCGCACTCGGGCGCGCCCTGCAACGGGACTTCTCCTTCAACCGGCTCATCGGCGTGGTCGGGGTGCTCTCCGACAAAGACTACGTTGGGGTGCTCACCGAACTGGAGCCTGTGTTTGGTGAGATCGTGTGCACCCAAACACGCTCCCCGCGTGCACTGGACGCCTATGAACTGGCAGAACACGCGCGAGAAATCTTCGGCGAGGAGCGCGTCCACGTTGCCGACACTCTGCCTTCTGCGGTGGAATTAGCTGTGGAACTGGCTGAAGAAGGCGAGATGGTGTCCGGCAACGGCGTGGTGATTACCGGATCCGTGGTCACCGCCGGGGAAGCCCGCACGCTGTTTGGAAAGGAGCCGACGTGAGCGACAAGGTTGATGGGGGTTTTGGCGGCTCAGCTGGAGGCGCCGGTGCTGACGGCAGTGCTGGTTCATCGGAATACGGACCACTCGGGCCTGGCCATGCACCCGCCAAGGACCCGCTTAAAGGGCTTCGCGGCGTGATGGCAGGGACACTGGTCATGGAGTCCATTGCGCTGCTACTGGTGCTCACCGTGATCGCGCGCATTGACGAAGGTGCCTACTGGACCACCTTCAATTGGGTATACGTCACCGTTGTTGGCGTTGCCATGTTTGTTGTGGCTTTCCTGCAAAAACGTAGATGGGCGCTGGCAGTCAATGTGGTTTTGCAGGTGTTCGCTGTGGCGGGCTTCGTTGTACATCCCTCCATGGGCATCATGGCGCTCATCTTCGCCGCTGTCTGGTGGTACATCTTCTACCTGCGGAAAAACCTCATTGCCCGGATGAAGCGTGGACTGCTGACCACACAACACACCTGAGGCCGTCCGATATACTGAGCGACATGACTGAACGTACCCTGATTCTGATCAAGCCCGATGGCGTTGAACGTGGACTCATCGGCGAGATCATCTCCCGCATTGAGCGCAAGGGCCTGAAGCTCACCGCCATGGACCTGCGCGTTGCCGACAAAGCAACCGCCGAAAAACACTACGCTGAGCATGCTGATAAGCCCTTCTTCGGCGAACTGGTGGACTTCATTACGTCCGCACCACTGGTCGCTGGTGTTGTGGAAGGCCCCCGCGCCATTGAAGCCTGGCGTCAACTGGCAGGCGGCACCGATCCGGTATCCAAGGCGACCCCCGGCACCATCCGTGGCGACTTCGCCCTGGAAGTATCCACCAACGTTGTTCACGGTTCGGATTCGCCGGAATCCGCCGAGCGTGAAATCGCCATCTGGTTCCCGAACCTGTAAAACTAGGTTCTCTTTTTGTAAGCTTTGCAGCCCCGCTGTACTGCCGCTCACTACTGCGCAGTGCTGCGGGGTCTCGTTTTTGTTTGGGTGGTAGTGGAGGGATGGGGTTGGGGAGAGGCGGGGCGTTGGGCTGTGTCCGGGGCGCCCCTGCAAAGTGTGCTTATGCTCAAGCACGAAAATGGGGTGTTGTGCGGCTTGGGGATAAGCAGATTTCCATGCTTGTCATATGGGTCCACCGCTGGGCTCGAAAACAGGGGTTTCCGTACCTGGCGGTAGACCTTTTTCTATGCAAAAGGTTTGCACTAACGGTGTTCAGGGCTTTTTCCGTTCGCTGCGCTCTATCAAACTGCCATTTTTCCTGGGGGTTTTTGGCGGTTTGGTAGATCATTGCCAGCCACATAGCCGCCGCACTCTATCAAACTGCCCACCCCTGCAGTGTGTATATGCAACTCTCATCCGGCTGAACTTCCAGACCCTGAAACCACCTCCTTTGTCCGAAATCGCCACTTCCTAAAAATGTGCATGTAGCAAACATATTATGTTTAGAAAATATAAGCATACTTTCATAAGATCATAAGTTTTTTGTAAGGTTAACGCGTAAGCCATTTCGGTTTTGCATGTCTGCAGGTTTTCTACGGGATTAACGGTGCTCACAACGCCGTCAATTCGGCCGTTTAAGGATTCAATCTAGGAGAAAAATGATAAAGCCGATGACCCGGCAATTAGGGGCAGTGATCGCGGCGATCCTGACGATCGTGTCCTTGCTTGGTGCCTCATTGGTGAACCCAAGTGTTGTCATGCAGTGCAAACACCTGGGTACACAGTGTCCAATATCGTGGTTAATAACAAGGCTCTGGCTGCAGGTCAGAACGTGCGCCGTCAGCTTACCCCCATGACTTTCGACTGGAGTGGCGAAGCGCTCAACCGTACTCCTAAAGAGGGGGAGGGGTTTGAAGTTGCTTTTCCTCCCCAGCTTCAAATCGCGGGGAGTAGCCTTGGCAAACTTGATTTGATATTCGAAGGCAAGAAAATCGGTGACTGTAATCTCTCAAACGGTGCGACATCACTGATTTCATGTGTTTTTGACTCGGGAGTTAATGACATTACCTCCAAAGAGGTCAAAGGTTCCGGTGAGCTGAAGGTGATTGCCAGTACTGCCCGTCGCGAAGCTTACGCCGCAGACACTATTGACTTTCAAGTTAATGGCGCCCCTGTAGTAGCCAGCATTCCTGGAGGTATTGCTAAGGCCGCCGATGCTCGGTACCAGCCCTCCAAACTGAGTAAGTACAGCACTCCCATTGGTGAACGCAATAAAGCTGTTCCATGGTCTATTGCGTTTAATCCGTCCCTGCTGGCGGCAACGGTTCCTTCCTTGGGTACTCCCGGTAACGGTAATCTCACCTATCGCTTCATCGATACTATGGGTGAAGGCTACGACTATGAAACCCTTCTTCAAGGAAATCCATGGACGCTGCAGATGGTGAATAGCCAGGATAATCCAAGCATGCCGGCAAAAAGACTTGCAGATACCAATGGTGCTTCTGACCCAGACTACCCAGGCTTTAGCATCACTGTGACAGGCAGTGGGCGTAACCGCGAAGTCACCGTGACTGGTCCGTTCCAGCCTGATACTAACTACCGGCTTTCCGTCCCCGGGAAGCTTCCTGGTACCGCAATTCCTGGTATTGCCTACACTAATGATGTTCGTATTGATGGTACTAACGAGACCGCCAGCGGTACGATCTCATACATCAAAACCGCGAAGGTTATTTTAGCCATGCGTGATGGCTACGGGGCGGTTTCTATTGTGAAGCGAGTTTTGGGACCGGCAGCAGCATCTGTGCCAACTACCACCAAATACCCGGTGACTATCAATTTCACTCTGCCCAATGGTAAAACTGTCGCGGATTTCCCCGAATGGACTGATAAACCTGCGGGCCTCAACCCTTCCGATACCTCGGGCTCGGTGACTTTTAGTGAGGTGGTTGCAGGTTCCTTCACCAACGTGCCGAACACCTTCCCAGCCGGTACAACTATGACGTTTGAAGAAACCCCTCCGGCAGTCCCGAACATACAGTGGAACACCGCAAAAACAACATTTGAACCCAAGACCCTGACGATTCAGGAAAAGCAGCAATCTGAGCTATCAGTAAGCAACGTCGCACAATACGCCGACGGCACGTTCCAGGTAAAGAAGACCATTGCTGATCCGAAGCCTGCGAATGCTCCGCAGTCGGTGAAGTTGTTCTACCAGTGCAACGCTGATTCCGTGGATGGCGCGGTGAAAAGCCAATACTGACACCGAGCTGACGGTGAACACCGATGGCACGCTTGTCGACGGCGCGGTGTTCCGTGCAGGCACCGAATGTAAGGTCACCCGCGAAGCTGATGCTGATATCGCTGGTCATGCACTCAAGACCGATGGCCTGAACACCGCTGTCACTCTGAAGGAGGGCAAGGCCGCCGACAATATCGCGACCGTGACCAACACCTACACCCAGAAGATCGGCACCTTCCAGATGAAGAAGCTGATCAATGCACCCGCCGATGACGCTGCTTTCGTGGCACCCAAGACGGTGAAGTTCACCTACACCTGCAACGCCGACTCCGTGGATAAAACCGTCAAAGCTGGTGTTGCCACTGAGGTGTCAGTACCGGTTGGCGATACTCCCGTCGATGGTTCTAAGTTCCCCGTGGGTACCAAGTGCACCGTGGCTCAGGAATCAGAACACACTGTTGCTGGTTATAACTCTGTTCCGGCAGGTTTAGCTCAGCCGGTCACCATCACCGAGGGCAAGGTTGCTAACAATATCGCGACCGTGACCAACACCTACACCAAGCAGGTGGGTTCCTTCTCAGTAACCAAGGTTGTTGATGCTGACCCCACTATCATTGATCTGAATCCTGACCATGAATACTCCTTCAACTATGTCTGCACCAAAGACGGTGCCGAGGTTGCCAAGGGAGAGCTGAAGGTCAATGGCGATAACACCGTGAAATCCCCGGATATTCCGGTGGGTGCATCGTGTACGGTGACGGAAGACGAGGCGTCGGCACGCGGGGCCGTCGATAATGCCGTGCTGGATGTGAAGGTGAGTGGTCCGGCCGTGATCACTGAAAACACCACCACCCCTGTGACAGTGACTAACAAGTACACGCGAGCAACCAGTAGCTTTACCGTGAAGAAGAAGGTTGAAGGGCTGCCAGACCCAGGGGCCAAGGAGTTCTCCTTCCTTTACAAATGCGTATACGGCGAAGACATTAAGGCCGGTGAGATTAAGGTCAAGGGCAATGGTGAAACCACGGTCGAGGGCGTTCCCGCAGGCTCGGAATGCACCGTCACGGAAAACGTAGATGCGGCAAAGCAGGACGGTTACACGCTGGTCGTGGACAATGCCGGGCAGAAGTTTGACCAGGGGACACAACCCACGACCGTGCTGTTCACCAACGTGTACGCCAAAGATACTGGCTCCCTGTCGGTGACCAAGTCCCTGAAGGACCCCGACGGGGTGGCCGCAGGCAAGAAGTTCAACTTCGCCTACGTGTGTGAGCACAAAGACCCCGCGCAGCGTAAGGAAGGCACCTTCCAGTTGGGCGCTGGTGAATCCACCACCATCGACGACATTGCCGCTGGTTCCACCTGCACGATCACCGAAAAAGACGCTGATGTGAAGGGCGCTGACCTCGCCACGTCCGGGCTGGACAGCGTGGTCATTGTGAAGGGGAAGACCCACGAAGTCACCGCCACCAACGACTACAGTGCGTGGCGCGGATCAGTGGAACTGTCCAAGGCGCTCGCAGGCTCCGGCAAGGACCTCGCCGCTGTGAAGGACAAGAAGTTCAACGTCAGCTACGTGTGCGCCCTCGGCACTGACAAAAAAAAGAAGTGAAAAAGGGCACAGTAGAGGTCATCGCTGGTACTCCGGCCACGATCGACGACGTGCGCTACGGTGCCACCTGTGAGTTCGCCGAAGATACTGCTAACTCAGAGGTCCCCGGCGCTATGTTCGACAAGAACAGCTCCGTGACCAGCGCAACCGCGACGATCAGCGGTAAGGACACAGCCGCCACGGCCAACCTGGTGAACGTGTACAACGTGAAGGGCAAGGTCACCCTGACCAAGGCCGTTGAAGGACTCGCCGCAGGTGTGGACGGCAACAAGAGCCGCGAATACGAGATCGAGGCATCCTGGAAAGACCCCACAGAGCGGAGACACCAAGACCGAAACCTACAAGGTTGCCAACGGCAAGTTCGCGGAGCTGCCTGAACTGCCAGCTCACACCGTGATTACCCTCAAGGAAAAGAAGCCAGAAAATACGGCGATCACATCGTGGTCGACACCCGGCTACTGGGGACCCAGCAGCTGCGGTGAAGGACAACCGTGACGGCACCGCGACCGTGACCATCCCTGCCGACGGCTCGGCCGTTGCGGTGACATTGACCAACACCGCAAACGTCCCGTGGTGGTGGATCTTCGTTCCGCTGATCCCAGCGGCGATCATCCCGAACCTGCCGACGACCGCGCCGGGTTCCAGTGGGTCCGGCTCAACCGCACCGGGTCATACCGCCCCGGCAGCCGGACCTCGCCAGAACGATCCTGCGCCGACCCAGCCCACCAAGGCTACGGATGGGGCGCCGGTGAAGGGCACTCCGAAGGGCCATCAGGGACAACCGGGTCAAGCGGGTGCGACGCCGAAGGACGACGCCCAGAAGTCCGGCCCTGCACGTGCCGTGCAGAAGGTACTGGCTAATACAGGTGCATCGGTAATAGGAATTATCGTCATTGCCGTGCTTCTGTTGATCGCCGGACTGGTGCTTGCATTGCGTGGACGCCGTTCGCAGTAACGCATTCACGATAATGCGGCGGATAACACCGCAGTAGCTTCCTAAAAGAACAAAAAGACCGCGTTTCTTACCGGGGAACGCGGTCTTTTTATGTGCCTCTTTGTACGCGGCATTAAGTTCGTATCTTTGGCGTCATCGTTCTCGCGGGTTGTACGCTGGTCAGGACACACCTTGCGCCACGTGCTCGTAGGCTTTGGGTTGGAGTTGCACGCTCCACTGCGCGGGATTGTCGCTGAAGCCTACAGTCGAGATGTAAACCAGGCCGTCGCGTTGGAGAGTGGTGGCTTCCTCGATCACAGTGTCTTCGGGCTGATCGAGAAGCTGGGCGAGCCGCCAGATTTTGACCAGTGTGCCGTCATAGGCGCCGAGTTTGCCCAGGTGAATGAGCATGGCGGGGCTGTCACTGGGAAGAGCGATGGGTTTGCCTGCGAAGTTGGTGGCTTCGGCCCAGCTGTAGAATCCTCCGGCCAGCATCCAGAGGGGAATGAGCAGGTAGGCCCAGCCGTTCATGCCCGGCGCGAAGGTGACGGTGAGGTATATCAGGGCATATACCGTGATGAAGGGGAAGAAGGACCTGGCGCTGAATGTGCGGCTGGTGGAGGGGACTTTGTTGATGACCAAGCCGGTGTTAGTTCCCCTGCGGAGTTCGGGGACTCGCCAGATCAGCACGATAGCTGCGAGGAGGACAGCGCCGGTGAGCCACCAATTTCCGATGATCACGCAGGCCCCCAGTATTCCAGCAAAGACGGCCATAGCGGCTATTGATCGCTTGTCGCTCATAACTCCAACCTAAAGCCCTAAACACCGTTTTTCAAGAATTTGACGTGCATGGTTTGTGGGAATCGTTGTTGCGCGCAAAATGTGGAAGAATAATAGTTTGGCTCCGAACGTTCGCTCTGGGTTACCGGAATCGCTGCAACGGGACGAGCACACGATATTTACATACGTTTTTGCGGTTCACCTGCGTGGCGGCGGCACACATAGCAGTGCCAGCGCCGGGAAGACCGTGAGCACAACTCAAGGAGAGTGCCATGGCACAAACCATCGAAAAATTTGATCGCAGCACCCTGGGGCCGAAAACCCGGGTTCACGCGCTGGCGAAGCAGCTGGGCATGACGTCGAAGGAACTCATTGTTGCGTTGGATGGCTTGGGGCTGGTGAAAGTCGCCCAATCGAACCTGAGTCTCGACGAGGCCAACAAGCTTCTCGACGCCCTGCAGCCCGCCGAACCTTCTGAACCCGCCGTCGAGGAAAAGCCAAAGAAAAAAGGCAAGAAGAAGGCCAAAAAGCAGCCTGAGGATAAGATCCGCAAGCGTGTGGAAAAGAATGTGGCCAATGAGATCCACCAGATTGAAGAAAAAGTGGATCGGGAGTTGTCCGAATTGCTGGACGAGGATGAAGGAATCGACGCTGAGGCGTTGGCCATACTGATACCAGAGGTTTCAGAACCTGCTGAAGAGCCAGTCACGCAGGTGCACCCCTTCGCTACCCCTGTGTTCCTCGCACCGGAAGCGGTGGAGGAGGACCTGGAGGTTGAGACGTCGGTAAGCGACGAGGATGAGGAAAACAGCGGGGACGCGGAGGATACCAGCGAGGATGGGGACGGCGCGCCGTCGAAACGCAAGCGGCGCGGGCGGCGCGGCAAGGGTCGTGGGCGCGGTGCCGAGGCCGAACAGACCGAAGACGAGGATGTGCCTGAGGGGCCCGTGGGGATCAAAGGCTCCACTCGGCTGGAGGCGCAGCGCCGACGCCGCACCGAACGCCGGGAAGAGGAACGCAAGAAGCGGCACGTGGTCAGCGAGGCTGAATTCCTGGCGCGTCGTGAATCCGTGGACCGCACCATGGTGGTGCGCGAACGCCAACGCAACGACCACCCCGGACTGGTCACCCAAGTCGGCGTGCTGGAAGACGACCTGCTGGTCGAACACTTCGTCACATCCGAATCCCAGAGTTCATTGGTAGAGACATCTACCTCGGGCGCGTGCAAAACGTGCTGCCCTCCATGGAAGCCGCCTTCATTGACATCGGCAAAGGCCGCAACGGTGTGCTCTACGCCGGGGAAGTGGACTCGCGCGCCCGTGGGCTTGGGGGTCGCGGCCGGAAAAATCGAACAGGCCCTCAAAAGCGGCGACCAGGTGCTGGTGCAAGTCACCAAAGACCCCGTTGGTCACAAAGGCGCACGCCTGACCGCAAATCTCCCTGGCTGGCCGCTACCTGGTGTACGTGCCCAGCGGGCGCGCTACCGGCATCTCCCGGAAACTTCCCGAAAACGAGCGCAAACGCCTGAAGAACATCGTCAAAGACGTGGTGCCGGACAAAGGCGGAGCCATCATCCGCACCGCCGCCGAAGGCGTCGACGAAGCCGAAATCGCCGCCGACGTGCGCCGCCTGCACAACGCATGGGAGCAAATCCAGCAGCGCACCGACGAAGAGAAAAACAGCAAAGGCGCCAGCCCGTCACCATGTACGAAGAACCAGACATGCTGGTCAAAGTCGTACGTGACCTGTTCAACGAAGACTTCACGCACCTGGTGGTGGAAGGCAAACGCGCCTGGAACACCGTGCACGCCTACGTGCAATCCGTCGCACCAGACCTCCTCGACCGCCTAGTGCGCTACAGCCCCGACGACCACGACGGGGAAGACGCCTTCACTCACTACCGCATTGACGAGCAGCTGGAGAAAGCTATGTCGCGCAAAGTGTGGCTGCCCTCCGGCGGCACGCTTGTGATCGACCGCACCGAAGCCATGACCGTCATTGACGTCAACACCGGCAAATTCACCGGCGCGGGTGGCGACCTCGAAGAAACCATTACCTCCAACAACCTCGAAGCCGCCGAAGAAATCGTCCGCCAAATCCGGCTCCGTGACCTGGGCGGGATGATCGTCATCGACTTCATCGACATGGTGCTGCCTGCAAACCAGGAACTCGTGCTCCGGCGCCTCACCGAAGCCCTCGGGCGCGACCGCACCCGGCACCAAGTCTCCGAAGTCACCTCCCTTGGGCTCGTCCAAATGACCCGCAAAAAACTCGGGTCCGGGCTGCTGGAAACCTTTGCCACCGAATGCCAGGAATGTGAAGGCCGCGGCATCATCGTCCACAGTGACCCCGTCGAACAGCGCGAGACCAACGGCAACGGGCGCAAACGCAAAAGCCGCACAACACCCCGTTGTCGTGGCCATGCACGATACCGAAGACGAGATTATCGACGCCGAGGTCGTTGAGGAATCCACGGATGCTGAGGCTGCCGGTGAGGCGGCGCGCAGCATTGAAGAACTCGCCGCTGCTGTTGTCGTTGACGAGAAACCCGCGCAGACCTACGAGCAGGCGCTCGAAGAATACGAGACCTCCCCGCGCCGCAAGCGCGCCACTAGGGGCAACTCGCGCTCCGATGTGCCGCCGCGGCCCGAGGACTTTGTGGAACCCGAACCCGCGCCCGAGCCGGAGAAACCCGAGAAGTCTGAAAAAGAGGACAAGCCGCGCCGGGGTCGCCGCCGCGCTGTCAAACGTAACGCTGAGAAGGTCGCCGAGGTCGTGGAGGGTGACGTTGAGGTGGGCACCACCGCTTCTCGACGCCACCGTCGCCGCGCCGTCCGTCGCATGTCGTCCGCCGCGCAGCAAACCCAACAACCAGGAGAAAACCCAGGGTGATGCGGAGTCGGGCGTCGGAAAGCAGCACGCGCGGACGCGAGGCGGCGTAGGGCCGTGCGCAAACGCGCGACCAACTAAAATGCGGTTTGTCTTTTTGCCGTGATAAAGGGTAGTCTTGGACAGTCGCTATTTCAGTGGGGCCTAGTGCTGCCCCCGAAAAGCCAATGAAGAAATCAACCCAATCAGGTTTCTGCGGCAAGACGCGGGTGCCTGAACCGAGTTTAGAGATAAAGGGGTAGCCCTCCTATGTACGCGATCGTCAAGACCGGCGGAAAGCAGTACAAGGTTGCCGAAGGTGACCTCGTCAAGGTCGAGAAGATCGAGGGTGAGCCAGGTTCGTCCGTGGCCCTCACCCCGATCCTGCTCGTTGACGGCGCCGAAGTAACCACCAGCGCAGACAAACTCGCCAAAGTGAGCGTCAGCGCCGAAATCGTCGAGCAGACCAAAGGCCCGAAGATCAAGATTCTGAAATACAAAAACAAAACCGGCTACAAGAAGCGTCAAGGCCACCGCCAGCCGCTGACTGTCCTCAAAGTAACCGGCATCAAGTAAGCCTGCAGGCTCACGAGAACTTCAAAGGAGGAAACAAACCATGGCACATAAGAAGGGTGCATCAAGCTCCCAACAACGGTCGCGATTCAAACGCCAAGCGCCTCGGTGTCAAGCGTTTCGGTGGCCAGCAGGTCAAAGCCGGTGAAATCCTGGTCCGTCAGCGCGGTACCAAATACCACCCCGGTGAGAACGTAGGCCGCGGCGGCGACGATACCCTGTTCGCCCTGAAGCCCGGCGCAGTGCAGTTCTCCAAGCGCCGTAACCGCAAGCTGATCAGCATCGTGGAAAAGCGAGGCGGTATCTGCGTAGGTTGTAGCTCTGATTGAGCTTTTGAGCGCCGCTCCCAGCATGTTTGGTGTTGGGGGCGGCGCTTTTGCTATGCGCTGGGGTGTGGTGATGAGTGCGCGGCGTTGCTGCGGCGAGAAGGGGAGTTGGAGATCATCAACGTGGGGTGCGTCCAGACAAGCTGCAGTCGGGGCAAATTTTTGACGTTATGGGATACATGGTTGACGATATGTAAAGTTTGCTGTACATTATGTCGTATGGATGCGACGTTGATAGCGAAGCCAACGAATCTGGTGCGGAAGCTCCGGCGTTGGCGTGAGTTGTCCCAAGCTGAGCTTGCTGAGCGTGCTCATGTATCCAGGCAGACGATTGTCAATGTGGAGAAGGGCAGCTATTCGCCGTCCGTATATCTGGCGTTGGCGATCTGCCGTGAGTTAGGGGCGACGGTTGAGGAAGTGTTTGGCGATGAGCAAAGTATGGAGGTGGTGAAGGTGAAACTTCTTGATAGATACGTGTCGCACGTGATTGGCTCCCTGGGCGAGTATGAACGCGACGTTATGTACCGTTCCATGATTATCCGCCGGATAACTCTTTTTTGGGGAACGGAAGTAGCGGCCGCGGCGCTGGCGTGGACGCTTCCCGCAAATCTGGTGTGGTGGGCGCTCATTGTGTTTTTCTTGCCCATGTTTGTCTCGGAATGTGGCGCATGGATGTACATGCGTAATAGGGCAGTGAGACCCCGATCTGCGGGGTCGACAATGACGATCAGTGAGCAGCTTGCTTATACCGCCATAGCAGCAGTATTTCTTGTTGGGATGCTGCGGTGGGAGTTTATCGGGCAACAGGGGTCGCGGGCGCTGATCATCATGTTTGTCTCATATGTTGCGGCTTCTGTTGTCGTCCCACCGATGGTGAAACAGCTGAACGGCTGGCTGCGCGGCAGGGATGAACGCCGACTAGAGGCCGCTTTCCCGGAGGATTAGTAATGAAGCTTTTTGACAAATATGTCGCGCGTTTTTCAATCCGCTATTGATGATGAGTATCAGCTAGATGTGATGTATCGTTCCCTGACCATTGACAATGTCATATACACATGGACGTTGCTGAGTGTAGGTGCCGTATTAACATGGGCGGTTCCGCCTGCGTATGTGTGGTGTTCCCTGTTGACACTTATCCCGCTGCTTGTGGGCGAGTATTCTTCCGCGCAGTATGTGCGGCGGCGTTCGGGGGACAAGGGGGCATCGATAAGTATGGGACGTGGTGCACTGGGGCTGATTGCCTTTGTGTGGATAGTTGGGCTAGCGCGGCATCCACTGTGTGACGGTTTTCGGTTTATGGTTCCCGTGATTGCACTTGCGGGTGTTGTGGCTGTGTTCTTGTTGCGGCCCAGTAGAGAAGCGTAATTCTTGTAAAAAGATAAGTATGTGGAGATTAAACGTAATGTTTATGGATACCTACGTGGAACGATTTCGTGAAGGCATGGACGATGAGTTTCCAGTTGGACGTGATGTATCGGGCGTATGTAATTTTTCGCTGGTTTTTCAGCTAATGTTAGTCTTGCGTGCGCGGCTGTGCTCTCGTGGAGTTTGCCGCCGGATTACGTGTTGGTGTCTTATATTATGGGCGTCCCGTTGTTTGCAGGTGAGATTGCGGCATCCTGGTATGCGTCTAAGCGGGTAATTCGACCGCGTATCAACGTGTGGGGGCGATCGCGTCTCTCGCTTGTGTTGACCATAATATGGGGAATTGCCTGGCTTGTGGGTCTAACGCGTTTTCCGGCTTTTGCTGAGAGTCCTGTTGCAGTTCGAGGGATGATCATCGGCGCAATCGTCGGTTCTATTGCGGTAACAGTAGGCATGCGATGGTTCAATACGCGCCCGCGCGTGGGATAAAAAGAGGTTGGATAGCGCAGAAGAAGACGACTAAGAGTATTCGGCGTGAGGAGAGGATCATGGTCATCTATTTCATGCTTATTGTGGTAATGTCAACTCAGATAACAATTGCTGAGGGGATGCGTCGCAAAATTTCTCAAGAAATGGCGGAAAGAAATTCTAAGGCGGGTTTCGATATGTCTGGAATCATCGCCTCCAAAGAAGCCCGGAAGAAAAACCACAAAGCTGCTGTTGCGTGCCTGAAAATAGATAGCATCTGTGGTATCGTAGGGGTCGTTGCGTCATTGGTGCTGCTGATCGTGATGGGTTTCTCGTGGATACTCATGGCAGTTCCCCTCCTTGTTCTTGTTGTTCAGATTGCTATGGCTGTTGCCGCTCTCACTGCGGCGAATGATGCGGTAGCTAAGCTTAACAGCCATATAATAGAAAGAGAAAATGTGAATATTTCGGTGAAACACGTGTCGGCGTGTGCGGTGTCGGCATTGTTTGTTCTTGCTGCGGGAATGACAGTCCCGGCGGCAACTGCGCAAGCGCAGAAAATCACCTGGGAAAATTGTCCTTCCATGGTCACCACTGAGGGTGCGCAATGTGGGCATATTGAGGTTCCCATGGATTACAGCAACCCAGCAGGCGAGAAAATCAGCGTGGGATTCGTGAAGGTCCCGGCAACAAATCAAGGAGCAAAGCGTGGGGCGTTGTTCATCAATTCAGGTGGCCCCGGCGGCGATGTGTATGGATACACAGCAAGTAAAGCTGGTGCTGCGTGGCCTGCGGAGATGCGGGCGGAATGGGATCTAATTGGCGTGCAACCGCGCGGTTTGGTGGGGTCCACGCCTGTTGAATGTGAAGACGTAGACCAGCCTTCACCCACCGATATGGTGTCTAATGTGGGCAAACTGTATCACGACGCGTGTACGGCAAAAAGTTCCACAGCATTTTTGAATTCGCTGACCACGGAGAACACCGCACGTGATTGGGACGAAGTGCGTAAAGCACTGGAACTGAATCGAATTGGAATCATGGGTCTGTCCTACGGAACTATTCTTGGTTCCACGTACGCCACGCTGTTCCCGCAGCACACCGACAAAGTGATACTGGATTCCGGCATTGACACGGAATTGCTGTGGAATTCCGTGTTTGATCTTCAACGCCCTGCTTATGTGCGCAGTCTGCACGAGTACTTCGCCTGGATTGCGCGTAACGATGCCACGTACCACCTGGGCGCAACACCCTACGCCGTGTACGAAAAATGGGCTGCTGCCGTGGTTAAGGAAAGTGGTGCAAACCCAACGGTAAAGCCGCCAGCGATGGAACCTTCCGAGGCTCCGCTGGGATCATCCGACCTGGCCAATGCGACAAAGCCTTTGGAAGTGCAGATTCAGAACTTCCTGACCACTATTACCCAGCCTGGTGCCAGCCAGCAGCGCTCGGCGACATTGCAATTGACCCGCATGCTGGTTCCGCAGACGAACACCTGGAATGGAATGGCACGGGCGCTAAATGGAACTGGGCCGTCCCTCACCGAAATTGCGGAGAAGCAACAGCAGGACTCCGAGCTGACGCGTGTCAACGAGACTTCTCAGCAAATGCAGCAGATTATTTTGTGCAATGAGAATCATACGCCAGCCCACACGGAACAGGTTCCCGCATTCTTGTGGAACACCTTTGTTAAAAGGTGACGCATTCGATCAGTTTATCTTCTACTCATCGGGATGTTTCGTGCGGTGGAATCCAGCCCGTAGCGACGGTCCCACAGCCCGATGGTTCCAAGCTCGCAACCCGTCCGCTGCAAATCCAGGGCATTCATGACCCGCAAACTCCTTATGGCAATTTCACGAATATGCAGCAGCGCATGAACAGCCAGCTGATCACAGTGAATAGTTTCCGCCACGGGCATGTGGGTATGGGCAACGATGCCGTTGATAAGGCAGTAGTGGAATACCTGCGCACCGGAAACTCGCCCATCACCGAAGCTCCGGGCGAGCCCATTAGCGCGGGGTAGGGGAGGGCGCCCTGCTGATTAGTCGCCCTGATTAGCCCTGCGATGCAGACACCGATGCTGAGGTGATGAGCAGGGTGATCAGGGCGTCGATATGCGCGATGGTTTTCTTGATTAGGGTGTCTGCCTGGGAATCGGCGTGCTTTTTCACCATATCCTTGATGCGTGCCCGCTCGTCGCGCGAGAAGTACTCTTTCAGCAGCTTGCTGCGTTCCAGCAAGGTGGCCAGGATGACGGTGTTTCTCGTGGGGGCATCAGTGGACGAGGTCTCTGCACTGATTGCGCTTCTCAAACGATCCAGATTGTGCGAATCGGGAACATAGCCGGTGCTACGCTTCAGAATCCCACTGACCTGTGGCGTGGCGGCACCGGCGGCAACCAGACTGTTTCCCAGAGAGTCAAAGAGCTGAGTGCGGGGGCCGGACCTGCCCATCATGTACTGTTCGACAAGCTTGTTGAGCTTTATGGGGCCCTTCTCGGGAAATGCGCTGGTAGATGGGGAGGAGGTGGTGGAGTGTTGATGGCAGTTCGGCGGTGGTGCTGACTGCGGGGCGCTTTTCGTCACTGATTGACACGCAGTCGTTAAGGTGAAGATCAATCACCGCGCTGGTGACGCAGCACACCCACGTTCGGGTATCGAGGCTTGATATTTTCCCCTGCTTATTTACTGCAAACATGAGGAATTGTTGGGAGAGGCTGAGGTTGTACATGTGCGTGTCCTTTCGGGACCGGCTGCATACTTCTCACTTATTAGTGTAATAGTTTTCGCCTTCTTAGTGGAAGGGTGCGGGCGGTATAATCTGGGAGCGCATAGTGGAAAATCGCAGTTCAAAGAAGATTCCGTGTGTCGCGCACACCTCGCAACGAAAGGTCACATATGCCCATTGCTGCCGCATTGATCGCTTCGATGGGTCTTGTGATATTGAGTGCGCTATGCCTCACAATCTCCAAAACGGCAACCTCGGGGACTCTTCACAGAAACTCTGCTATCGGCATTCGAACATCAGAGACAAAGAAGTCTGATGCAGCGTGGGAGAGTGGTCACCGCGAAGCGGCGCCGATTCTGAAAGTCACCGGCCTTATTATCATTCCGCTGGCAGCATTTCTCCTTATTTCCTCTTTCTTTGCCGACGAGTTTCTTCCACTGGCTACCGGTTGCACTGGCCTACGCCATAACAATTGGCGGGTTTGTGTGGGCAACCGCTGTGGCACATAAGGCAGCTAAAGGGGTAAACACCCGCCAGGCACATCACCCGCACTAACCACCCCCGACAGCTACACTGGCTCGCATGACGCAGTCAGTTGCAATTGTCGGGTCGGGTGGCATTGGTGGCTTGTTGGCGGCGGTATGCGCTGCAACCACTGCTGCTGCAAACACCACCACAACACAAGAAACAACACCCATCGTGGTCACCACTCCGCGCAGCGCCCGCCGCATCACGGCCGAGGGACTGCGCCTGACAAGCCCCTTGTTCGGGGACAGCACGCACCAGGTCCGCGCGGTCACCCAACTAGAAGAGCCGGTAGACTTCACGTTTATTACGGTCAAACAACCGCATCTCACCGACGCTCTGCGCACCATTCCCGCCGAGTACGCGGGCACGGTGATTCCACTGCTCAACGGCGTGGATCACATGCAGGTGCTGCGCGCCCAGTTCGATTCGCTGCTGGCTGGTTCGATTCACGTGGAGTCAGCCGCGACCAGGACAGCACGATTGTGCATGGCTGTGATTTTGTGCGCCTCACCACCAGCGCCTCGCTTCCGCCGCTTTTCGACGCCCGCGTCACCACCATCACCACCCCAAATCAGGACGAACTATTGTGGAGCAAGCTTGCAGTGCTAGCGCCGTTTGCCCTGATGACCGCACGTTACCGCATCCCCTTGGGCGAAGTCTTAGAAACCCGCCGCCAGGAGTTGGAAGAGGTAGTGAGGGAGTGCGCCGCCGTGAGCGTTGCCTGTGGTGGCCCTAACACCTCCGGCGATGCCATGGGCCTGTATGAGAAGTTCGAATACGGTGCGAAGTCGTCCATGCTCCGGGATATTGAAGAAAACCGACCCACCGAGCTGGATGCCATTGGTGGCGCGGTGATTCGTCACGCCGCCGCTCACGGGATTATTGTTCCCGCGGTTGGTCGGCTTGTGGCAGAATGGAAGGGATTATATAGGGCGCAGAATGTGCTTATGCTCAAGCTCGAAAATGCCCTGTTGTGCAGCCTGGAGATAAGCATATTTTTATAGCAATAAGCCGCCCCACCGAGAGCTGAATGTCCAGAACTCGGTGGGGCGGCTTATGGCTGAGTTATTTTAAAACGGCACCCCACTTCTGACGATCACGTTGGCGAAGGGAGTGGCCTCCCAGTTCGGATCACGAACGACGCCTCGGGTATCAGTCGTTTCAGTGCCTCATGGTCCACATAGGTTGTGGGGGAGCTGAAAAGCGCTCGTACTTCCTCGGGGGTTTCCTGAGCAAGGACAACGCTTTCAACTTCTACTTCGTCAAAGACTGCGGCGACAACATCTTGGAAACGCGGTATTCCGAAGGTGAGTGCCAGGTCCACCACCGGATATGTTCTCCGGGATGGGGAGTCCGCAGTCAGCAATGACGAAGGTGTCTGTAGCCCTGGTCGAGCAATCATGTGGTTGAGTGCCGGGTTGAGTGAGGCCGGTTTTCTTCATAGTGTTATATCTCCGGGAGAGAATCGTTCAAATCTGGGTGGGAAGGTTGCGCACCAGCGCCGGTGACGGCGTAAGCAGCGACGCGCGCGCGTGACTCGCGGCGTCGATAAGCGTCTCGCCCTGCCAGAAGGCGCTACAAGTGTACCTGCAAACGCGTCACCGGCCCCGGTCGTGTCCGCGGGGGTGACATGGGCGGCAGGAATGTGGGTCACATCGTCGTGCGTGGCAACGATCGCACCTACCGCCGAGTGGTGCACCACACTGGCGAAACCGGCGTCAACGAGCGCGGCACTCAGGACCTCCGGTTCTGCCCTCTGCGGGTGCCCAAGTAGTTCAAGGATTAATCCAGCTTCGTGTTCATTGGCCAGCAGTGGATCAGCCTGCAGCAGTGCGGCCTGCGGCACCGGGATGACCGGTGCAAGGTTCACTACAACACGCCCGGTGGCGTGCTTGACAGGACCTCAAAACCATCAGCGGGATTTCCCTTGGAGCAGCACAATGTCCGCCGTCCGAATGGTCTCGGCATGGGCGTCCACATATGCTGCAGTGACATCAGCATTCGCGCCGGGTACGACGACGATGCTGTTTTCACCGTCGGCGTCGACAGTGATCACGGCGAGACCTGTGGTTTCGTCGCGCGTGCGACGCCTCCATATCACTCCCCGCCGCAACCATCAAGGCTGTTGCGGGGGCGGCATAGGTATCGTTTTCCAACGGCACCGACGAAAGCGACTTTGGCGCCCTGAAGGGCAGCGGCGACGGCCTGGTTGGCCCCTGCCGCCTGGGCTGATGGAGCCACCGGTTCGAAGATGGTTTCACCCGGTTTTCGGATGCCGGTTGACGGACGCTTAAGTCGGCGTTGATGGATCCGACGACGGTGATGTGAGATGTCACTTGCCAAAGTCCTTCACGTTTTCTTGAGTGACGGTAACCACCTCAACGTGGATTTCAGACTGAGCTTGTTCTTTCTTGAGCAGCCGAAGCCTGCTCAACAGCCTGTGCGCCAAGCTTTGCGGGCTGCTGGCCGATGGTTGCAGCCATCTTGCCGTCGGTGACAGCCTTCAGGCCATCTTCCGTGCCGTCAAAAGCCAATGACCTTGATGTCGCGTCCGGCGCGCTCGCCCAAAAGCTTCGATGGCGCCCAGAGCCATTTCGTCGTTTTCGGCGAAGATGGCCTTGACATCTGGGTGATGCCTGGAGAAGGTTGGTGGTCACGTTCAGGCCTTCGGTCCGGTCGAAGATTAGCGGTCTGCTGTCCAACAACACGGACGTTGGGGTGTGTGGCAATGCCATCGGTGACCCTTGCCACGGTCACGGGAGGCGGAGGAGCCTGCGATGCCCTGGAGCACCAGAACCTCGCCTTCGTCGCCGATGGACTGGGCGAGGTGCATCGGCAGCCTGCTTGCCACCGGCAACGTTGTCGGAGGCGATGAAGGAGTCAACGGTTCCGCCGCTTGCGGAGCGGTCCCTAGCAACGACCGGGATGTTGGCGTTGTTGAGGCCTGAACGGCAGCTACCACGGCGTCGGAATCCGTGGGGTTGACAATGACGACCTTTGGAGCCAGTAGTCGCAGCGTTGTTGAGCTGGTCGTTCTGCTTTGGCTGCGTCGTCGGATGCGTCCTGGATGTTGAGCTTGATGCCCAGTTCATCGGCTTCTTCTGTGCGCCTTCCTGCAGCTGCACGAAGAAGGGTTCGTCCGGGTGGACAGCGCCAGCGTGACGGAGTTGTCACCGCCGCCGGAGCCAGAGTCGCCAGAATCGCGGTTGCAGGCAGCGGCACCGAAATGCAAGCACCAGTGCCGCCGACACGGCCGTGACTTTCTTTGAGAGTTTTTCTTTGTGAACATGACGTAGACAACCTTTCCTAAAAAGAGACGTTTAACGAGCTGTTTTATTTTACGAATCAGTCAAAACCAACAGCGATCGCTGACGAAGCCAATGACAATCTGCTGCCAGAACGACGACACGTTCAAAATGTTCAAACCGTTACGGATAACGGCGAGCAAGATCGCGCCGACGGTGTGCCGGTGGCTACCGGAGCCACCGCTCAGTGACGCCCGCCGATGACCACGGCGGCAATAGCGTCAAGTTCGTAACCAACCGCTGCTTGAGGCTGGGCTGATGACAAGCGGCCAGTCATCACCAACCCTGCCAAAGCGGCAAACAACCCAGAAAGCGTGTACACCGTGATCAGGACTTTCCGCACGGGAAGCCCGGACAGACGAGCTGCCTCGACGTTTTCCGCCGACGGCGTACATGGACCGACCAATGACCGTCCGGCTCAGGAATGAACCAGCAGATCACACCGGCGATGCCATCATCACGATAGGTATGGAAGCCCTGGAACTGCAGTTCCAAACAGGTACTGATTGGAACCCAGTGTTCACCGACTTAGAACTCGGCACGGGGAGCCCTGGGAAATCACCAGGGTTGCGCCGCGGGCGATGGACATCATCGCCAGGGTGGCGATGAATGCTGGAAGCTTTCCATATGCAATCGAGATGCCGCTGATAAAGGCCAGCCAGTGAGGCCGGTGCCAAGGCCAATGAGCAGGGTCAACCATCCCGGCAAGCGGCTGCTAAACGAGTAGGCGGAGACCATGCCGCCTAATGCCGCGACCGAACCCACCGACGGGTCAATACCAGCGGCGACGATAACAAAGGTCATACCAAACGCGAGGATGGCCACAGTGGCGGCCTGAACTCCCACGTTGAGGAGGTTGGAGACAGTCAAAAAGTGCGGTGTCGCAATGAACATCGCGACGCACAACACAATCAGACCGACCAGCGCCCCATTGTTGAGCATCAACGGAGCACTGGGTCCCCAAAGCGGTTTTTCATGGATTTTCCTTATCTCCTATCTGCGCTTTGCCAGAATGCGCGACTTTCTCAGTGCGCGCCGCCTTTTGGCGTGCGCTGTCGCGGCGGCGGTCAGGTGGTCTTCTGCTGAGCGACGGCCAGCTGCATGATGCTGTCCTGGGTCGCATCTGCGGCATCCATTTCGCCTGCGATGCGGCCGCCGGACATCACCACCACGCGGTCCGACATGCCGAGGATTTCGGGCAGTTCGCTCGACACCATCAGCACGGGCCCCGCGCTTGTGCGGTGACCTCGTTGATGATGTTGTAGATCTCTACCTTCGCCCCGACATCGACTCCGCGCGTGGGCTCATCGAGCAGTAGTACTTTTAGATCCGGCGAGTACCCAGCGTCCGAAGACCGCCTTTGCTGGTTACCGCCGGACGGGTCGCGAATCGGCTGGTCAATGCTGGCCATGCGGATTCTAAGCTTTTCGGAAACGGCTGTGCTCCGGGTCCGCTGTCCTGCGAGATCGGCGAGGCCATAACGGGAGGTGGAGCGGAGAGTGGCCAGGCCGAGGTTCTCTAGCACCAGGGCGTCGAGAATTGGGCCCTGGGCTTTGCGGTCTTCAGGAACGTGGCCCACGCCGTGCCTGATGGCGGCGGAAATGTCGCCGTTGGGCAGGCGCTTGCCGCGGACCCGAACCTCGCCGGAGTCAACGCGGTCTGCACCGGCGATGGCGCGCACCAGCTCGGTACGGCCGGCACCAACCAGGCCCGCAAGGCCAACAACCTCGCCGGCGCGCACCGTCAGCGAGACGTCCTGGAAGTTGCCAGCAGAGGTGAGGTTGCGCACCTCCAGTAGCGGCTTGCCGCGCTTCGGCGGCACGACGCGAGGAAACTGGTCGTCAATGTCGCGGCCGACCATCAACGTCACCAGTTTCTTCTCGGGTGTCGACGCCGGGACTTCCCGCGACAAAGCCGCCATCCCTCAGAACCGATACCGAGTCCGCAATACGAGCAATTTCATCCAGGTGGTGGGAAATGAACACCATGCCCACGCCCTTGGCCTTCAAGTCATTGACCACGCTAAACAGCTGGTCAATCTCCCTGCCGGTCAGCGCAGCGGTGGGCTCATCCAAAATGAGCACACGCGCATTCATGGACAGCGCCTTGGCAATTTCCACCAGCTGCTGGCGGGCAATGCCCTAGTTCGCCGACGGGGGTGTCCAGCGACACGTCTACGCCGATCATGCGTAGCGCCTTGAGCGCCTTTTTCCGCAGCGCCTTGTAATCGACCAAACCCCACCGTGACGGCGTGCGGCTCAACATCAGGTTCTCCGCCACCGTCATGGTGGGCGCAAGGTTGAGTTCTTGGTGGATGGTGGCAATGCCGTGAGCTTCCACCAGCCTTGACGTTGGGCAGGGTAGTGGGGTGCCATCGACGAGGATCCGGCCCGAATCGGGCTGGTACACACCCGCCATCATTTTGATCAGGGTTGACTTGCCTGCGCCGTTTTCACCCAGCAAAGCCTGGACGTGGCCGGCGTGGACGTCAATGCTCACCGAGTCGATGACCTTGACGGGGCCAAACGACTTGGAGACTCGATCAAGCTGTAATACCGGCTGAACAGACATGACTAGTGCCCTCCTTGTCCGGATGAATCGCTGGCCGAGTCTTTAGGGGGAGTGGAACCTCGTACGATGAGAGTGGTGGGTGGTTTAATTTTGTGCTGAGCGGAGTCTCCGCGAAGCAATTTATGTAGTTCCTCAAAAGCTTTCGCCCCCATCGTAGAAACGTGCTGGTTAATGATAGTGAGTGGTGGATTCTGTAGTTGGAATACTGGAAAATCGTCGAAACCCACAAGGGCAATGTCGAAGCCGGGCGTGAGCCGATGTTCATGGCACGCGCGAAGCGCACCAACGGTCATCATGGAGTCCCCGGCGATGATCGCCGAAACGCCAAGCTTTAACAGCTCTTGGGTGCCCACATAGCCCTGCTCTTCGACGTATCCGCCCAAAAGCATGGGGTACTGGTCAATGCCGAAACTGCCGCAGGCTGAGCGGAACGCCTCCAGGCGGTCCACGCCGGTGGATGTGTCCTGTGGACCCGCAAGATAGCCGATGCTCTCGTGTCCGCCCGTGACCAGCATGGATACGGCGGCCTTGATGCCCTCCGCGGGATCAGTGCTCACCGAGGTGGCAGGGACAATGTCAAGCTCGCGGTCAACCAGCACCAGCGGGACGTTCTGTTTTGCCAGAGCCGTCAATTCCTTTTCCGTGCCAATGTGCGGCACGGCGATGATGCCGTCGACGCGCTGATGCTGCATGATTTCAACAGCCTGAATGAGACCCTTGGGGTCATCATTGGAGATGCCTAATAGTGTGTACAATCCGGCATCTATCGCGGCGTTCTGCACGGCAGCAGCTAGCTCTGCAAAATAAGGGTTAAAAAGGTTGGGAATGACCAATCCGATGGTGTTGGTTTTAGAGTTTCTCAACGCCCGTGCCTGCGCGTTAGGCCGGTAGTTAAGTTTTTGTGCGGCCTTCAGAACACGTTGTTTAGTTTTTTGCGGAATGGCGGGGTGATCGGCCAGCGCGCGGGAAACCGTGCTGATTGAAACCCCCACCTCAGCAGCAATATCTTTCAACGTAGGGTTAGGTATGCGCACCTCGAATGCACCTCCTTATGGAACCTTCTAACCTGTATGCAAACGTTTGCATAATAGATTAAATCAAGCATAAGGGACTCTTATTAGGAAGTCAAGAGAGTTGAAAAGGTCACGTTCGTATTACTTCGCCCTCTTACCCCCGTCGGCTATCAGGTTTTGTTACTCTATCAACCATGAAAGCGCACAAAATAGGCATAATTAGTTTGCTTTTCGATGCAATTTATTGCATAACTGTCAGCATAGGGATCATGCTAGCTGCCACCTACGTTGCCCCCATAATTGGGATACCAGTTCTTCTTACCATTGCTATCGGGTGTGCAACAACAGTGTGGGGCGTCGGCATCGTGGGGATGATGCGCGCCATTCCACTCGCCACCGCCCTCACAACCGTCATGATCGTGAATATTATGTCCACGATCGCGGTGGCAACCTTCTCTGCAACCCTGGCCGGAGTCGGGGTAACCCTCACCGTTTTAGCTTTTGCCCTCGATATCGCCGCGTTTGCGGCCAGCCAAGGATGGGCGCTCGCGCGGGCCTAGAACCCCACTAAAACTCCAACCTGCACCAGTCCAGCGTGCGGAAGCTGGACTCGCCGTTGGTCCAGGCGAGCAGGATGCGGGCGGCGTCGTCAGTGAACAAAGCATAATCGCGGCTCACTGGGTGTGTCTCCGCTGTTTGCTAGTATCAAGTGATTCTAGTTGTAGTGGAGGAATCCTGATGTCGCGTTTCGTCTGATCGCGTTGTATTGCACCTGTCAGCCGGGGACGGTGGCAACGGTTGCGCATCCATCCACCGCGAAAAATTCAAACCACTCAGCGGGCCCGATGGTGGCAACGGGGACACGGCGGCGACATCATCCTGGAAGTCAGCCCGCAGGTGCACCCTCCTCGACTTTTCCTTCCACCCCTCATCAAAGCCCTCCCCGGGGTTCCGACGGCGCGGGGACCACCGCAACGGCGCGCGCGGCGAAGACCTCGTGATGAGCGTCCCCGCTGGCACCGTTGTGCTGAACGAAGCAGGGGAAACCCTCGCCGACCTGACCACCACCGGCATGCGCTTCATCGCCGCCGCCGGAGGGCGCAGCGGCCTCGGCAACGCCGCCCTGGCCAGCCGGGCCCGCAAAGCCCCAGGGTTTTTGCGCTTAAAAAGGTGAACCCGGGGAAGAACACGATGTCATCCTGGAACTGAAATCCATGGCTGATGTTGGCCTGGTGGGATTCCCCTCTGCGGGCAAATCCTCCCTGGTCTCTGTGCTATCTGCGGCAAAACCGAAAATCGCCGACTACCCCTTCACCACGCTCCAACCCAACCTGGGCGTGGTCAACGTCGGGTCACGATACCTTCACTATCGCCGACGTGCCGGGGCTCATTCCCGGGGCATCGGAAGACAAAGGACTCGGGCTCGACTTCCTGCGGCACATCGAACGCACCGCCGTGCTCGCGCACGTGGTAGACGCAGCCACCCTCGAACCCGGACGCGACCCGGGCAGCGACATTGAAGCCCCTCGAAGCGGAACTCGCCGCCTACGAATCCGCGCTGACGCCGACACCGGGCTTGGCGACCCGCGACCGGCCCGTGATCATCCTCAACAAAGCCGACGTGCCCGAAGCCCGCGAACTCGCGGAGTTTGTGCTCGACGACCTCAAAGAACAGTTCAGCTGGCCCGTGTTCATCATCTCCACCGTCGCGCACCAGGGACTCGAGACCCCTGAAATACAAGCTCATGGAGATTGTGCAGGAACACCGCAAGGCTGAGGCCGGTTCAAAGGGTAAAAAGTGCCGGGCGCGCCGGGAAAACTGCGCAGCCCATTATCGTGCGCCCCAAGGCGTGGCCGGAAAACGAGACTTTGTCATTGAAGCCGATCCCGACAACGAGGGACGGCTACATTGTGCCGCGGTGAGAAGCCCGAACGCTGGATCGCTGCAAACCGACTTCGAAAACGATGAGGCTGTGGGCTATCTCGGCGACCGTCTCGCGAGGCTCGGCGTCGAGGAGGCCCTGTACAAGGCGGGTGCGACACCCGGCTGTGATGTGACCATCGGGCATGTCACCTTCGAGTGGGAACCCCTCACCATCGCGGGCGTGGACACGCAGCTCACTGGACGCGGCACCGATATTCGCCTTGAACAAACCGAGCGTAAGTCCGCCGCCCAGCGCAAACGCGAATCCCAGGTGCGCCGCGGCCTGATTGACGAGTACGACTTCGGCGACGGCCAGGTTGCCGACCGCGAACGCTGGCAGGGGTAGTAGTGGATAACGGTGAGCAGCTGTGCGTCGGTACGCCCGGCGAGGAAGACATGCGGGCGCGGCTCGCGTCGGCGAAGCGCGTGGTGGTCAAGATTGGGTCGTCGTCGCTGACCGGCGGGCCGGATTTCAGCATCAACCCCCGCAACATTGACCGTATTGTGGATGCCGTGCACGCGCGCATCGCCCGTGGCTCGGACGTGATCATCGTTTCCTCGGGGTCTATCGCCGCAGGTCTCGCGCCTCTGGGCTGAGCACGCGGCCCACCGACCTGGCCACGAAACAGGCCGCAGCCTCCGTCGGGCAGGTGCATCTCGCGCAGGAGTGGGGCAGGGTCCTTTGCCCGCTGACACCACCGTCGGGCAGGTGCTCCTCACAGCGTCCGACACGGGCCAGCGCGACCGTGCCCGCAATGCGCAGCGCACCTCAACCGCCTGCAGCAACTCGGCGTGGTGCCCATCGTGAATGAAAACGACACCGTGGCCACCACCGAAATGCGCTTCGGCGACAATGACCGGCTCGCCGCCCTGGTCGCGCACCTCATCAGCGCCGACGCGTTGGTGCTGCTCTCCGATGTTGACGGACTCTACGACCGCAACCCCGCAGACCCCGGCGCGCGCTTCATCCCCGAAATCCGCGACGACCACGACCTTGACGGCGTTGTTGCAGGTGACAGTGGCGTCGTGGGCACCGGCGGCATGGCTTCTAAAGTTTCCGCCGCCCGCCTCGCCGCCTGCGGGGAGTGCCCGTCCTGCTCGCCTCCGCCGCCGACATTTCCGGCGCGTTGTCCGACGCCCACGTGGGTACCGCGTTCCACCCGGCCAACGGCCGACGCCTCTCCGCTTGGAAATTCTGGGCGCTCTACGCCGCCGAAGTCGCAGGTACGCTGCGTATCGACGCCGGGGCTGTCACCGCCGTCACCTCCGGTGGCCGGTCGCTGCTTCCCATAGGCATCCAATCCTGCGAGGGGGAATTCCACCCGGCGACATCGTGGAAATTATGGGCCCTGACGAATCAGATCATCGGGCGCGGCGAAACCAACTACAGCCACGGCGACCTTGCCAACATGCTGGGACGCCGGACTAGCGACCTGCCTGCCGACAAGCGTCGACCCGTGGTACGCCGATTACCCTGTCCAATATGTGAGAGGTGTATGGTCCCGCAAAGTGTGCTTATCTCCAGGCCGCAAAAAGGGGCATTTTCGAGCTTGAACATAAGCACACTTTGCGGAACCACACTGATGACCCCCTGCACCAGCGCCGTTCAAGCCGAACTTTCAGGCTAGGATCCCCCAGGTGAGCGTTGCTACACTGGGTGGCTATGAGCGCGGAAGTGAGCACCACCACAAAAGCCACAACAACCACAACCACAGAAGGTGCCGAGGTCATCAGGATGGCCCGGGCGGCGAAGGATGTCGCACAGGCGATAGCAAACGCCTCCACCGAGGATAAGAATAGAATCCTCAACGATGCCGCGGCGGCGCTGGAGACGCAGGGCGTCGGATATTATGGCGGCGAATAGAGCGGGATATTCGCGCGGGTCGGGAGGCTGGCCTGTCGGAGGCGCTGATTGATCGTTTGGCGCTGACGCCGGAGCGCGTAAAAGGCATCGCGGATGGTTTACGTCAGGTGGCATCGCTGCCGGACCCGGTGGGGGATATTGTTGCTGGTAGGGACGCTCGCTAATGGGCTGCGGATTCGTCAGGTGCGGGTGCCGCTGGGGGTGATGGGCATGGTGTACGAGGCCCGCCCGAATGTGACGGTGGATGCGTTTTGGTTTGGCGCTGAAGTCTGGCAATGTGGCGTTGCTGCGGGTTCCCAGTCGGCGTGGCATTCCAACAAGCAGCTGGTAGAAATCCTGCAGGAAACGCTGGCGGAGCATGGTTTTCCCCACGAAGTGGTGCAGTTGTTGCCGTGCGAGACTCGGGAAAGTGTTCAGGATTTGATTACCGCCAGGAGCTGGTGGATGTGGTGATTCGCAGGGGTGGCGCTGGGCTGATTGCGGCGGTGGTGGAAAATGCCACGGTCCCGACGATTGAGACAGGCTCGGTAATTGTACCACTTGTATGTGGATGGGGAAGCGGATGTGGATGAGGCGATTGCGCTGGCTGTGAACGGCAAGACGCGCCGCCCGAGCGTCTGCAATGCCACGGAGACGGTGCTTATCGACGCCGCGCTCCCCGCCGAGGCACGCCAGCGCATTGTTTCCGCACTTCAGGAGGCGGGGGTGACGGTTCATGGGCTGCCCGAGGAGCTGGGCGAGGGCGTGGTTCCTGCGGATGAGTCGGATTGGCACGCCGAGTATTTGTCCATGGATATTGCGGTGAAGTTGGTGGATGGCGTGGAGGGCGCGATCGCGCATATCGCGGAGTTTTCGTCCGGGGCATACGGAGGCGATTGCCACGCGGGTCTCGCCGCTGCGGAGAAGTTCACGGCTGAAGTGGATGCGGCTGCGGTGGTGGTGAACGCGTCGACGGCTTTCACGGATGGTGAGCAGTTTGGTTTCGGCGCGGAGATCGGCATTTCGACGCAGAAGCTGCATGCGCGCGGCCCGATGGCGTTGCCGGAGTTGACGTCACGAAAGTGGATTGTGTTTAAGCGATGGGCACACCGGCCATGAGGGTAGGGATCGCGGCGGCACGTTTGACCCGATCCATAATGGGCATCTGGTGGCGGCCTCGGAAGTGGCGAACATGTTTGACCTGGATGAGGTCGTGTTTGTTCCGACGGGGGAGCCGTGGCAGAAGTCGGGAAAGAAGGTTTCGGCCGCAGAAGATCGGTATTTGATGACGGTCATTGCTACCGCCTCGAATCCCCGGTTTAAGGTCAGCCGCGTGGACATTGATCGCAGCGGCCCCACCTACACGGTGGATACGCTGCGGGATCTGCGGCGCTTCTACCCGGACGCGGAATTGTTCTTCATTACGGGCGCGGACGCCCTGGCGAGCATCGTGACCTGGCGTGATTGGGAGGACATGTTTGAGCATGCTCGTTTTGTGGGGGTGACGCGGCCGGGGTATGAGTTAGATGATGCGATTCTGCCGGAGGTGCATCGGGAGCGGGTGTCGCTGGTTGATATTCCTGCCATGGCCATTTCGTCGACGGATTGCCGGGAGCGGGCGGCGTCGAAACGCCCGGTGTGGTATTTGGTGCGGATGGTGTGGTGCAGTACATCGCTAGCACAGGTTGTATGTGTCTACCTCCGGGTAGGTAGGATGGCTTTTTAGTTTTAATGTGAAGGAAAAATATGACTGCTTCTGACCATGCTGTGAAGCTGGCGTCCATTGCGGCGCTGGCCGCCGACGAGAAGTTGGCGCAGGAGATCGCCGTGATTGATGTCTCCGAGCAGCTTGTGATTACTGACTGCTTTGTCATCGCCTCCGGGGAGACGGACCGCCAGGTCAGCGCCATTGTGGACGAGGTTGAAGACAAGCTGCGTGAGGCCGGGGAGCGCCCCATCCGCAAGGAAGGTGTGCGCGAGGGTCGCTGGGCACTGCTGGATTACGGCGAGCTGGTGGTGCATGTGCAACGCGCCGAGGAGCGCGAATTCTACGGGCTGGACCGCCTGTGGCGGGACTGCCCGCTCGATAGGTGGAGGGCGTGGGCCGCTGGAACGCCCCGCTGGCTGGGCCGACGACGTGGACGTGCGCGCCGTCACCTCCATTGATGAGATCCGCTTGCCGACACCGGGCCGGATGCGGACGAACTGTGACCCGCAAGCTCACTCATGCTGCGGCACGGCCAGACAGAATACAACGCCTCTGGCCGCATGCAGGGGCGAGATGGACACCAAACTCAGCGACGTGGGTATCCGCCAGGCTGAGGCGGTGGCACGCTACATGAAAAGCGTGAACGTGGGTACGTCATGTCGTCGGACCTGTCGCGCGCGGCGGAGACGGCGAGGATCGTGGCGTCGTCACGCGGACTGCCGGTGCACCTGGACCCTCGGCTGCGGGAAACCAACCTGGGGGACTGGCAGGGCCAATCCCGCGAGGACGTGGACCCGGGACTACCCGGGGGCGCGGGCCCAGTGGCGCCACAACGCTGCTGGGCACCCCCGGTGGCGAATCCCGAATCGGTGGCCCGGCGCGCCCGTGACGTGATTAATGAGCTGATGCTCGCCCACCCCGGCTGGGACGATGGGGCCGTGCTCCTGGTAGCACATGGGGGGACCATTGGGTCACTGACATCAGATCTTCTAGAATTGAGCATCGAGCAGCATCACATGTTCACCGGCCTGAGCACCAACTGGGCGCGGTTGACCGCACGCCCCGTATTCGGAGGAACCAACGCCAGCAGGGGGCGACCCGCCGGTGGTTCCGCAGCCGCGGTTTACACCGGACACCCTGGGGGATGCCAGTGGTACCTTGACGGTTGGAACATGAGTGTTGCCCCTGGCGCTGAAGCGGGCTAGTCGCAACGGTTGAAGGTGGATCGTACGTGCCGGTTCGGATTGTCACTGACTCGTCGGCGTGCCTGCCGGACAGCATCATCGAGGACTTGGACATCACTGTCATTGATCTGCACATGATGAACCGCGGAGACGACCGCTCCACCTCGTTGTCCTCCCTGGAACTGGTTGCCTGCTATGCCCGCCAGCTGGAACGCGGCGGCGACGAGTGCTGGCGCTGCACCTGTCGAGAACTCTCCTCCACCCTGGTCCAACGCGGTGGCCGCGGCGGCGGTGTTTGACGACGATATGGTGCGCGTCATTGACACAACTGCATCGGCATGGGACTCGGGGCGGCCGCCATGGCCGCAGCAACCATGGCGCAGAATCGTGCCACGCTGGAAGACTGCTACAAGGCCGCCGTGAGCACCCTAGAACGATCCCGAATGTGGCTGTACGTGCACCGCATCGACGAACTCCGCAAATCCGGCAGGCTCTCCGCCACCACCTCGCTCATGTCCACCGCCTGGCCATGCGACCGATCAGCCATCTCAAGGACGGGCGCCTGGATATCGCGGCGAAAACCCGCACCCGCCCTCAAGGCACTGGCCAAAATCGTGGAACTGGTGAGCGCCTGCGCCGACCAACCCGCTTTCATCGCCATCCAGCAGCTGAAGCCCGCGAAACCGCCAAGCACCTGCAACTCCAGCTGGAGGAGGCACTGCTGACGGCACCACCTTCATGGCCGTGGACATGGACCCGGTGCTGGCGGTGCACTCCGGCTTCGGCGCGATCGCGGTGTCCGCCGTCGAGGCCGATGAATCCGAGTTATCCACAGACGAAGACGAGTAACGCGGGTTATCACAGGCGCGCGGCTGAGGCGCGCCGGTATCGACTGCCGCGACCTACCGCTTCGGGTATGGACCTGGCACACCGACTCGCGAGACCTCACCGCCCCCACCGGCGAAGAAAGACCATAGCGTCGCTATCCGACGCCCCGATCCGCATCACCCCACGCCACGGGCTGTTCGTCGTGGCCGCCGCAGCCGTGCTCTGCGCCGTGGTGGGTGGGCGCTACCTGTTTGCTTCCGAGCCTGCGGAGGGGCGCCCGGTGACGTTTCCGCTGGCCACCAGCGCTGCTGAACCGCCGGGGAGATCGTGGTGTCCGTGGTTGGGGCCGTCGCGCAGGCCGCACCACCCTCGCGCCTGGCGCGCGCCGCCGACGCCCTGGCGCAGGCAGGGCCGCTGCCGAGGCAGAACTACTCGGCATCAACCAGGCGCAGAAGCTTAACGACGGCGTGCAAATCGTCGTTCCCAAGCAAGGGGAGGCGGTGCCTGCCGCGGCCAGTAATTCCGGGGGTGGCTCAGGCGCTGGCGGCGGGAAAGTGTCACTGAATACGGCCACCGCCGCCGACGCCAAATCGCCCTCTCCGGGTGGGCGAGAAAACAGCGCCGCGTCATCGCGCACCGCGACAGCATCGGCGGATACACCTCCGTGGAACAACTCAAAGACGTCAAAGGCATCGGCCCGGCCAAATTTGCCGAACTGGAAAAACAGGTGACGCTGTGAGCGAACTCCGGCTCGTCCCCACGCAGCACTGCTGTGTTGGGTGGCTACCTGGATCGTACTGGCGCACCGGGGTGGGCGTTGCCGCTGCTGCTGGTGCGGCGACGGCGCGGGATTGCGTGGTGGCTGCGCGCACGGCCAGAGCATTGGTCGCCCGCGCTCTGGGGGTCGCCGCCGTTCTGCTCACCTATCTGCGGGTTCGCGCCGGGTCGCGGCCGCTGCCGCCGCTGCTGACGGGACGTGTGGAGGCGGCAGCCCCGCATATGCACGACAGGGTGTGGCTGCTGCGCATCCACGGGAGACCGTGTTCTGCCGGGCTGCGACCTGCGCCGCGAAAGTGGGGGACACCGTGCAGGCGCGCGTCACCGCTCGGACCCAGTGAGGCGCATTGGGGTGAGCAACCACGTTGCCAGCGCCACTCACCTGGACATCACCAGCGTGCTGGGGAATACAAGCCTGGATGGCTGGGGGTGAGGGAGGGTTTACTGGGGCGTCGATAAAGCGGGTTGGGGGAGGGCGGCGCGCAGCTTCTGCCGGCGATGGTGCTGGGGGACACGCGCGGGCTGAACATGGATTTGTACCGCGGGGGCGAGGGCTGGCGCATCTCAGTGCAGTGAGCGGGTCGAACGTGGCGATCGTGACCACTGAGCATGGTGCTGCTGGCGCGGGCGCTGACCCTCGAGGCCGCGTGTGCAGATCTGGCGATAGCGGGCGCGGCCTTGGTGGGGTTCGTGCTGCTCGTGGGGCTGGAACCCAGCGTGCTACGCGCCGCCGTCACCGGGGTGGTTGGGCTGGTGGCGGTGCTGGCGAATTCGCGAAGCCAACCCATCCACGCCCTCAGTCTCGCCGTCATCGGGCTGGTGCTGTGGGACTCCGACATGGCGGCCTCCTACGGGTTTGCGCTATCTGTGGTGGCCACCGCGGGGATCGTGGCTCTGCATCCGCTGCTGTTTCCGGGCGCTGGCGCCGGGTGAAGTTGAGGCGTGGTGGTGCTCGGAGATTCTGGCGCGCTGCCTCGCCGTGGCCATCGCGGCGGACCTGGTGACCATGCCCATCGTGGCGCTGATGAGCGGGAAAATCTCTGCAGTGTCCGTGCTGGCTAACCTTCTGGCCGAACCGGCCGTGACGCCGATCACCATCCTGGGGACTTGTGGCCGTGCTGCTGCCCGGCCGGCTCGAGGTTGGTGCTGTGGGTTGTGCAGCCCTTCGTCTGGTGGGTGCACATCGTCCCTAATGGTCCCAGCTGCCCGGCGCCGTGATCCACAGTGCCGCCGGGTGGCTGGGTGTCAGCCTGGTCGTTCTGGTGTCTGCTGGGTGCTGGCACTCATCTGGGCGGGGCATGGCAGATGTTGACGTGGCTGCGTGCGGTTGTTCGCGGGCTCGTGGAAGGGCGGCTCGGCGGAGGGTGCCGCTCGTCGCTTGCAGGTGGTGGAGTTGACCACTGGGAAGAGGGCTACCCAGCCGCCGCCGGGCACGCAGGGTACTGGTGGTGCACGACACGGCTCGCCTGCGCGACCGGCCCAACACCCTGCCGACAGCACGCCCGTGCTCTTCCCGAACGCGAGCGGGCAGTTGCTTATACGCGACGCAGGACGCGGCGGACGGTGGTTCTGAAGCTTGGGTGGGTTTTGGCATGGGGTGGCTGAGCCGGGGCGCTATGGTGGGTGCGTAGGTAGCCTGCGCCCGTGCACCCTCATCGCCTCGGTGAAGATGACTTCCTCACCGAACGCGCCCGCCGCGACATCATCGACGCCGATCAGCCAGCGCGACCCCGGGGCCGTGGGGATTATTACCATGCGGGCCAGCGACCTCTACCGGCAGGTGGCCATGCACCTCAGCCCCAGCCTGTTCGGCGAAGACGCGTCTGGTGATCGCAACGCCGAACACCATCAAAGACGCCCACGGCGCCCTCCTCCTCGCCGCCCGCAACGACCAACCCGGCATCTACGTGATCATCCAGCACGCACCAGCAAAGGGCGCGCAAAAACATAGGTCCAAGGCGCTCCAGCAAACTCGGGGTGGTTCACGACGCCGCGAGAACTCAACGCCAGCCAGCGCGGGCGATTCGTGACCAACAGATTTCCGGCGCACCGGCGATCGACCACACCCGGCGTCACCGCGCCGTCCTCGAAGGTCGGCTCCCGACCTGCAGGAACTCGCGGCCGCCATCAGTAACTCGTCAACAATACGTAACTGA
>BNJU01001064.1_pt1 | contig 79856 bp, 115 predicted proteins | sample 8539281 | NCBI WGS metagenome assembly BNJU01 (sample SAMD00202456, study PRJDB9452) | human saliva metagenome | isolation source: human saliva | place: Japan
GAGTTCATACTCGGCAATTTTTAGATTGTTCTCGGTAGCCATCAAGCGATAACTACCCCAAGCAATATTTGGGATGATGACAGTTTCTCCTTCTTCTAATACAGAAGTAAAGGTAGAACTGACAGCACCTGATCCACCTGGTGTTGCGACAACGTTATGTGCAAGCTTTTAGATTAGTACCTTGGGTTACCCATTCATACACATCTTACGTGAAAGTTAGGGTTTCCATCAAAACTTGCAGCGTAGGGAAGCTTTGATACGGTGGTCGATTTTATCATAGTGATCAAATACCGACTTGAGTGCAACGAGGTTTCCATCGTTATCACAAAGTGTACCAATCGTTGCGTCAATTACATTTTCTTCACCATTGATACGCTTATCTTCTTTTGCTTTCGCAACGACAGTAAATACTGCATCTGCGATTGGAGTTAGATTTGCGCTCTTTTTGTAAATGTCATAATTCATCCTCCTCAAATAAATATGTTCCAATCCGTAACATCGTACTACCATGTTCAATTGCGATTGGATAGTCATGACTCATACCCATAGAAAGAGTATGGAAGTATTGTTTGCCAAATGTTTCTTGAAGATGTTTGAAGATATCCTGTGCTTTCGCAAAGACTTCATGGATACGTGCTGTATCTTCTGTGTGTGGTCCCATCGTCATTAAACCCTGAATCGAAATATGTGGACACTCCTGTAGTAGGAAGTTTGTAAATGTTTCCACATCAGCGGGATCTAATCCGCTCTTATTGCTATCTTCATCAGCTAAATGTAATTCAATCAGCACATCAACTGTACGATTTAATTTAGTCGCTTCTTTTTCGATGACTTTCGCAAGAGCGATATTATCGAGCGATTGAATGCAGGATACAATCGGTAATATCTCTTTACTTTATTGCGTTGTAAATGACCAATGTAATGCCAAGCGATATCTTTTCGGTAGAGCGTTTGCCTTTAAAACATTAGCTCGGCTGCACGGTTTTCCGCAAAGATTCTTTTCGCCTCACGTCGTAATAAGATTGTATTTCTTCGATACTGTGATGTTTGGAAACAACACATAAATCAATATCTAAGGCTGCTTGCTTAATCTTCCAGTAATGTTTTTCTATCATATTGCAATTATACACCAATGATTTTCTGCATACAAAAAGAAAACCTGCTGATGTTACAGCAGGCTAGAATTAAAGCCAAGGAATTGGGAATGTATTGGATGAATCAATGAGCTTAGAGCGCTTGAGTACAGGTGCTAATGCATTGAATACAATGACTAGTAAAATGACTTCGATAGGGAACAAGAGCGAATTCTTGATGAAACTCTTTGTAAAGTAGAAAAGATACCCCTTGCCATACAACATAGAACTCCAAAGAGATCCAACTACTACATTTACAAATAATGAGTTGATGAGTTTTGCAATGACAATCTTAACGACAGTAATCTTCTGCTTTGTATAAGAAACATGACCATACTAAGCACGCAAGTACTGGTGTTAGTGTATATCCAGCAAAGTAGACACCGCCACCACCTAAGAAGAAACCTAGGTTATCAGTGATAATTGCAGATAGTGCACTAGCAATTGGACCAAGAATCGATGATTCAATTGCGAGTAACACAAAGCCAAATCCGACTTTTAAATTTTCGGATACTGGGAAGTATAGTTTAGAAGCTACAATCTTGAGTGCGATAAACACACCCATTAACGCAAGATATTTTACTGATTTTAGTTTTGAAGCGGATGAGTTCCAAAATTCTTTTTTAAACATATAAAAAAACCTTCCTTTCACATCCATTTGTGAAGAAAGGTTTTCATTCACATAATGGGAGTTGTAATGACCGCAAGCTATGCTTTTCGTCTGTAAGGACCCGTCCCAAACAGCACTTAACGCCAATTACGTCTATAACATAGCATAAGTATGTGCAATGTCAAATAGTGTGCATGGAATTCATGATATAATAGGGCGGTATGAAGAAAATATCAGTTACATGTGAAAGAAAAGAAGATATTGCGCTGCTTAAAGAAGCAGGTGCAGATGAAGTAATCGTTGCGCTCGAAGGGGGAGTATTTAGCTCGCTCCACACTTTTTCAATTGCGCAGATTGAAGAACTATTAACACAAGCACATTTGGTGCAGATACAGCTATTTGTGCTGATGAATCGGTTGTTTCCACAAAGTGAAATCAAACACGCACAACAAGAACTAAAACAATTACTTGAGATTGGAGTAGATGGTGTCATTGTTGCAGATCCTGGTCTATATCAAGTAGCCAAGGAGTTATCGTTAGAAGATAAACTGATTTACAGTCCGGAAACGTTAGTAACCTCTGCAGAAGACGCAAAGTTCTGGCTATCGACAGGAATGTATTCGGTGAATATTTCACCGCTTTTAACAGAAGAGGAAATCTTGAAGATTGCCTCAAGTGTACGTCATTGTGGTATTCAGGTATTTGGATACTTATTAATGAGTATTTCTAAGCGACCATTACTAACAGCATATCAAGAAGTCGCAAATATCGAAGAACCTTTACATCATAACCATCATCTATACCTTCGTGAACAAAAGCGTGATGGTATGATGCCAGCATATGAAAATGAAGCAGGGATGATGATCTACACGGATTTTGTACAGGAGTCTTTTGCGTGGTTAGAGCCTTTTTCAAACGCAGGCATTCAGCGTTTTGAAATGTATGGAAACTATATTCCACAGGATGCACTATTAGATGCGATACGGATGTATCGTCGTGTGCTTGATGGAGAAGATGGCGAGAGTGTTAGAAAGGAATTTGTATCCAAATATCCAGAATTACCAGTTTCAGATGGATATTATGGACAGAAGACGATCAGATAAAGTTATGATGAAGAAACCTGAATTATTAGCCCCAGCAGGGGATCTGAATCGTTGTAAGACAGCGATTCGTTATGGTGCTGATGCAGTCTATATTGGAGGACAATCCTATTCCTTACGCTCAAGAGCTTCTAATTTTACGATGGAAGATATCAAGGAGGCATGTGAATTTGCCCGTCAACATAACGCACATATCCATGTCACAACCAATGTGATTCCTCATGAAGAAGATTATGAGGGTTTACGTGAATACTTTAATGAAGTTAGAAGAGTATGGTGTTACAGCAATCATTGCAGCTTCACCATCGATTATGAAACTAGCACGTGAATGTGCACCGAAAATTAGAAATTCACTGTTCTACGCAGATGAGTATTACAAACGTCGAAACAGCTAAATTCTCCACGAACAGTTAGGGCTAGACCGTGCAGTACTTGCTCGTGAATGTTCGATTGAAGATATCTATGCCATCACAAAAGAGTGCCCAGTGGATACGGAAGCCTTTATCCATGGTGGTATGTGTGTAAACTACTCTGGTAGATGTACACTATCCAATCGTATGACATTGCGTGATGCCAACCGTGGAGGTTGTGCACAAAGTTGTCGTTGGCAATATCATGTCTATCAAGATGATAAAGAATTAAATACTGATGTTTTATATTCCATGGGTTCAAAAGACTTACTGGCAGCTGATTATATGTATGAGTTGATGGATGCAGGTGTCAGTTCTTTAAAGATTGAAGGACGTATGAAGACGGAGTATTATGTCGCATCTGTTGTTAGTGCATATCGTCATCTGATTGATGAGATTGCAGAGAATGATGGACCACTTTCACCAGAAAGATTGGCATATCACAAAAAGGAAATCTCTCGTGCTGAAAATCGCCAGACAACAACAGCGTTCTATCCTGGTGATGCAGGATTAAATACATTGATTTATCATGCATACTCTGATGCGGATGTAAATCATGACTTCCTAGCCAAGGTTGCTGGATACGACCAAGATGCAAATGTAGCCTATTTAGAGACACGTAATGCCTTTGATGTTGGTGAAATGTTAGAAGTGATTTCACCTGGCAAAGACAAGCGTACTTTCAAAGTCGAGTGGATCAAAGACCCAAAGGGAGAATACCTTGCAAGTTCTAGACGTCCAATGGTAGTGGTACAAGTTCCAATCCCATTTGAAATAGGTGAAAATGACCTAGTGCGGAGGGCACGCTAATGTTACTTGAAGGAAATGTTAGTGTAAAAGCTGCCATTTTAGGAAATCATCGTAAAGTTGAAAAGCTATACTACGATAAACATAAAAATGATAAGGACTTAAACTTTATCTTACATCGTGCAAAGGAAAAAGGAATTCCATGCATGCCGTTAGAACGTGAAGAGATTAACACAATGGCAACTGGAAGAACACACGGTGGATTGGTTGCACAAGCGAGTCCTAGAGTCTATCAAGAACTCTCTGAATGCATGCATGGTAAAACACCATTTCTTGTATTGCTAGAAGGGGTAGAAGATCCATTTAATCTAGGATATATTATCCGCACTTTATATAGTGCAGGTTGTGATGGATTAATTCTACCTAGACATGATTGGACAAGTGCGGAAAGCACAATTGTTAAATCCAGTGCAGGTGCCTTTGAATACATGAATATTGTCATGTCTGATAACTTACCACAACTAGTTAAAAGATATTAAAAAAACAAGGTATTAAAAACCTATGCGGCAATGCGTAAAGACGCTATTACATATCTAGAAGCGGACTATCAAAAGCCCATGTTTACTAGCCATCGGTGGTGAAATGAGGGGACTATCATCTGCTGTGCGAAATGAGATTGAACAAAATATCTATATTCCATACGCAAATGATTTTCGCAATGCGTTAAACGCAGCCAGCGCTGCTGCTGTATTATCCTTTGAAGTATATCGACAAAGACGATAATTACCCGAAGAAATTCGGGTTTTCATTTGAACTATGATAGAATGAAACACAATAAGGGATTAAGAGACATGCATACAATACAAGAAAAAATTATCCAATATTGGACCAAGCGTGCGGATAGTTATTCCGTCGAAAATAATGAAGAGTTAGCAGGGACATCTACGGTTGCCTGGTTATGTGAACTAACAAGCCACTTTCCAAGGAAGAAAGACCTAAAGATATTAGATATCGGTACTGGTCCAGGGTTTATGGCAATCCTTCTCAGTCGAGCAGGTTATCAGGTGACAGGTATTGACTGTACTGAAGAGATGTTAAAACAAGCTCATGAAAATGCAAGAAAGTATCATTTATCCATTCGTTTTCTCAAACAACCAGCAGAACATTTAGAGTTTGAAGATAAATCCATTGATGTGATTATCAACCGTAATCTAACATGGAATTTAGAGAATCCAACAGCTGCCTATCAAGAATGGTATCGTGTACTAAAACCATCAGGCAAACTCATTGTCTTCGATGCGAATTGGTATCACTACTTATTCTCTGAAGAGTTACGCAAAGCGTATGAAGAAGACCGCCAAAATGTAAAGCGAGCGCATCTGTACGACCATAATATCGGAGAAAACTTTGACCAGATGGAGCGTATCGCAGAACAGTTACCGATGACGCTTATAGATAGACCTTCTTGGGATAAAGTAGAATTAGAGAAGATTGGCTTTCAAGATATTCAGATTGATACAGAAGTATACCAAAGAGTATGGACGCAAGAGGAGAAAATTAATTACGCTTCAACTCCTTTGTTTGAAATCGTCGCTACGAAATAGATGTGATATGATATGACTATGGAAAAGATAAGTTCATTACAGAATACAAAAATAAAAAACTGGACTCTACTACATAAGAAAAAATACCGTGATGAAACGGGTTTATTTCTTGTAGAAGGAGAACATCTTATTGGTGAAGCTCTAGCGGCCAATGCCGTAGAAACAATTGTAACGGATATAACTTCACCATTTGACTTTGAACATGTGGTAGAAGTAACACCTGCCATTATGGCAAAGTTATCTGAGAATGTTTCAAATGTACATTACATTGCGGTTTGCCGTCAACGTAAGCTAGATATTACAAAACAAAATCGTCTATTATTATTGGATGGCATTCAAGACCCTGGTAATCTTGGCACACTTATCCGTACCGCAATTTCATTTGGTTTTGATGGCGTGTATTGTTCAACTGAGACTTGTGACCTTTATAACGATAAAGCAATTCGTTCTACCCAAGGTGCCTTGTTTCATATTCCTGTTGTACGCAAAGACTTCTCAACTTTAATTCCTACATTACAAAGTCAGGGTGTAAAAGTCATTGCGACTTCCTTACAGGAATCTACGACAATGAGTGAGATACCTGTAACAGAAAGTATGGCATTTGTGATGGGAAATGAAGGACAAGGTGTTCATCAAGATATCATTGCGCAAGCTGACTATCGTGTACGCATTGAGATGGAAGGCTTTGAGTCTTTAAATGTAGCAGTAGCAGGTGGAATTATTATGTATCATTATCGGAGTGGCAAATGAGTCAAAAGAAGAATCTAGATTATTCATTAAAAGATTTACAACCATCCCAGTTTTATATTTCGCAAGCGAAACTATCGAACATTCAAGCATGGTTTCGTAAAGATGATTTATCAAACTTTGAACCTTTACCTGTGAAGGTATTAGATGGTATTCCAATCTTAACGGATGGACATACAAGGGCAGTTGCGGCAATACTTGCAGGTTTAGAATCGGTACCATTAGTCTATGAAGAAGATGAACTAGATTGGAATCTATATCGTTATTGTGTAGAACAATGTAATCAAAGGGGAATTCATTCTCCATATGATTTGGTTGATAGAGTTATTTCTGCTCATGACTATGAAGAAAAGTGGATTGGCTGGTGTGATCAAATACCCAGTAAGCTACAACAGAATAAAAAGTAAAAGGCACATCGCTCGATGTGCCTTTTGTCATTAGTGTTGTTCGTAATGAATTTCTGTTCCTTCGTAAGCTGCACGCATTAATTCGATCATATCCTTGATCATTGGAACACGTGGGTTTGCTGGGGAACACTGGTCTTCGTATGAGAGGTAAGCTAACTTTTCTAAGTTTTCTTCCCATTCCTTCTTGTCAACATTTCTGTGACTTGAAGTTCATTGCCATACCAACTTCAATACCCTAAATCGTGAACTGCCTTGGCAAACTTTTCAACACCTTCTTGTACTGTGTTGAACTTGAGACCGATAGCGTGTGCTAATTGAGCGTAACGTTCATCAGCGTTGTAGTATTGGTACTTAGGCCATAGACCTGGTTTTTCTGGTTTTGTGCCGTTGTAACGGATTACGTATGGTAATAATGTACCGCAAGTACGTCCATGTACTGTGTGGAATTCAGCACCAATCTTATGAGCCATAGAGTGGCACATACCTAAGTAAGCGTTCGCGAATGCCATACCAGCCATTGTGGAAGCGTTATGCATCTTCTCACGAGCTTCTTCGTCCTTAGCACCATAGTGTACAGCTCTTGGTAAGTATTCGAATACCATCTGTACTGCCTTTAATGCAAGAGCGTCTGTGTAGTCAGTAGCCATAACGGATACGTATGCTTCACATGCGTGTGTTAATACGTCCATACCGGAGTCAGCTGTAACCTGTGCAGGTAAGCTCATTACAAGTGCTGGGTCAACGATTGCGACTGTAGGTGTTAATGAGTAGTCAGCTAATGGATACTTGAGTTTGTTTACTTTATCCGTAATAACTGCGAATGGTGATACTTCAGAACCTGTACCTGATGTAGTAGGGATACATACTAAGTGAGACTTCTTACCTAATTCAGGATACTGGAATGCACGCTTACGAATATCCATGAACTTCTGCTTCAAGTCAGCGAAGTCAACTTCTGGGTGTTCGTAGAATAACCACATACCCTTAGCAGCGTCCATGGAGGAACCACCACCTAAAGCAATGATTGTGTCTGGCTTGAAGGCTTGCATTAATTCCCAACCCTTCTTAACTGTCTGTAAGGATGGATCTGGTTCAACGTCGCAGAACAATTGAACTTGTACCTTATTCTTACGGGCTGCTAACTGTTCAGTAATTCTTGATACATAACCTAAATCAACCATTGTGCGGTCTGTAACGATGAATGCACGATTGATTTCACGCATGTCGCGTAAGTATGTGATGGAATTTTGTTCAATATAAATCTTGCTTGGAATCTTGAACCACTGCATTGTATTTCTCCTTTTACCTATCTTCTTGATGTTAATCAGATTAATTGCACTAACGTTACCAGATACTGAGTTGTGACCATAAGATCCGCAACCAAGTGTTAATGATGGAATAAAGGAGTTATAGATATTACCGATACCACCGAATGTAGTAGGGGAGTTCCAAATTAAACGACAAGCTTTAATGCGTTCACCAAACTTCTTCGCTAATTCTGCTGAACGTGTATGAATCGCAGCTGTATGTCCAACACCGTTTAACATAACAGTAGCTTCTGCTTTATCAAATCCATCTTCAACGGAACTTGCCTTTTCCATTGCGAGTACTGGTGATAATTTTTCACGTGATAGTGGTTCTTCAACACCTGGCTTTTCTAATTCGGCAACTAAGATGGATGTTTGAGGATCAACTTTGAAACCTGCTTGTTCAGCAATCCAAGCAGCTGGCTTTACCAGCAACTGCACCGTTTAACTTTGCATTTTCTACGCCCTTGGAGTGAGCTGTATATCCAAACATATATGTTTCAAGTAATTTCTTTTCTTTTGGTGAGCAGAAGTGTACATTATAGTGTTTGAATTCTGCCTTAACATCTTCATAGATATTTTCATCAACGATAACTGTCTGTTCACTTGCACAGATCATACCGTTATCGAATGCCTTGGACATTGCGATGTCGTTAACTGCTTGCTTGATATCTGCAGTTGTTTCTATATATGCAGGAGCGTTACCAGCACCTACACCTAATGCAGGTTTACCACAGCTGTAAGCTGCCTTAACCATTGCGTTACCACCAGTTGCAAGAATTGTAGATACACCTGGATGATTCATGAGTGCGCTTGTTGCGTCCATAGATGGATGTTCAATCCACTGGATGCAGTTTTCAGGAGCACCAGCTTTTAAAGCTGCTTCATATACGATACGTGCTGCTTCAGATGAACACTTCTGTGCATTTGGATGGAATGCAAAGATGATAGGATTTCTTGTCTTTAATGCAAGTAAACTCTTGAAGATTGCTGTTGAAGTAGGGTTTGTTACTGGTGTTAAACCTGCAACAACGCCAACTGGTTCTGCTACTTCTGTGATACCTGTAACAGGGTCTTCGCTGATGATACCAACTGTCTTTAGATCACGTAGGTAGTTTACCATGTATTCGCAAGCAAATAAGTTCTTTGTTGCTTTATCTTCGAATACACCACGTCCTGTTTCATCAACTGCTGCTTTCGCTAATGTACCGTGTTGATCAAGTGCTGCTACTGTGCACTTTGCAACGATATAGTCGATTTTTTCTTGGTCAAATGATGCGTAGTCATCAAGTGCCTTTAATGCAAGGGCAACTTTTTCGTCTACTTCTTTGACACGAACTTCCACAGGGGCTGTATTTACTTTTGTTTCTTTTAGTTTCTTTCTTTTTGACTGCCATGTCCTTTTCCTCCATGTGAATTATTTCACGTAAGCAAGAATACCACGTTTATATAATCAAGACAATACTAAATGATAAAAAAATCACAAGTAATCGCTTACATTTTTAAAAATTAATATTTTTGAAAGAAAAAAAGGGCATTTTTAGCCCTTAGAAAATGATGTATGCATGTTAATAATACTGACAGGAAAATCGTCTTTCATCTGGGATGATAGGGACAGCTTTACAGGAGTAATCATCGACTTTGATGAAACGACCATCACCCTTGATGATTGTCGCAAGGAATTGATCAATGGTATCACTTTCTCCTTGGACATAGATTTCTACCAAACCATTATCTAGATTTTTTACACTTCCAGTTAATCCATAGGATTGTGCATGCATTGAAAACGAAGTAGCGAAAACCAACACCTTGGACTCTTCCTTCCACAAAAATATGATAGCGTACCATAATATCCTCCCTACAGTGATTATACAAAATAGATTTTCTGATGAGCAAGTCATATAATGAATGCAGGTGATAAAACATGATACATATACTATTAAATCAATTTACATTCGACCAAGCTTGGGGCTTTGGTGAATTATCTCAACTCATCGAAAAAGATATGAAGGTATTGATGATGCCATTATCGTATAACGATGGTTGGTCTAATGAATTTGCGACATGGGATGACTTCTTTGCGAAAGGGAAACCAGCGTATGAAATGATGGTGCGTCCTTTTCTATAACTATGGCATCCGTGAAAAACAAATCAGTTGGTTTAATTATTACCAAGATAACTATGCCAGCGCAAAAGCGAAAATTGAAGCTGCGGATATTATTGTGATCACTGGTGATTGTGGTGAATGGATCATGCAGAGAATTGAAGACTTAGGCTTACGTGATTTGTTGTGTAACTTTGATGGTATCCTAATCGGACATCATGCAGGTGCTCTTGTACAACTTGATACATTTCACGAGTCAAATATCGACAATACTTTTGAACTACAAGAAGGACTTGGTCTACTCTCAGAATTTGATATAGATATTAATTACGTTGAAGACGAAGAACATTTGTCTACAATCATACGTGAAATTGAAGATGTAGGAAATCCAGTAGTAGCAATTCCTAAAAACAGTGGTCTATTAATCGTGGATGGTGAATTTACATTACTAGGAGATGCCTTTGTTTTAAATCATACACATCTAGATGATATCTATCGTGCCTATGATAGTTATCGTTATGATGTATAACTTCTAAAGGGGAAATTGTTAATGAACGCAGATTTTCATATTAATGGAAGACAACTAGAAACAGAGCGACTTATTTTAAGACCGTTTGTAAAAGAGGACTTAGATGATTTTTATGCTTACGCTTCTGTTGAAGGTGTCGGTGAAATGGCTGGTTGGAAACATCATGCCAGTAAAGAAGAAACGCAAAAAATATTAGATATGTTTATCGAGGGTAACCAAGTATTTGCAATCTACCATAAAGAGGATCAAAAAGTGATTGGTTCTCTTGGTGTTCATAAGTATGGAAGAGAAGAAGCTTTGACAGAGTTTGCGGCCTATCAAGGAAGAGAACTTGGTTTTGTTTTAAGTAAAGACTATTGGGGAATTGGTATCATGCCAGAAGCAGTAAAGATAGTTATCAAGTATTTATTTAATGAATTGAACTATGATTTCCTGCTTTGTGGGCATTTTTCATTTAACCAACAATCAAAGAGGGTTCAAGAAAAATGTGGTTTCCAACCATATCGCAAACTAATGATGACTACCTCTGAGCATACAAAAAGAACCAATGATTTTTGAATCTTTTGATTAATCCACATAAAAATATAACATTAGAGTTTTCTCATCCGGAAACATTGATTTATCCACAAAATATATCAGGGGAAACATATATAGAAATATGCAGTAGTATTCGGTGAATAACAAAATATAAGTTGGACATCTATGATGAAAAAGGTATGATAGTTGCATGAAATATATTGTATGTGATGACGAACAGTTTCAAATGGATATCTTGTGTAAGTACATTCATGAATATGCACAAGCACATCATTTGGAAATTGAAATATTAAAATATACAGATTGTGATAATCTCTGGTGGGATTTGCAGAATGGTCTTGTCGCAGATCTACTTTTATTGGATATTCAAATGGAGAATATGACAGGGATTGAACTTGCTCGTAAGATGAGACAAGCACATCTAAATCATTTAATCTGTTTCATCAGTGGTGTCAAAGACTTTGTCTTTGAAGGATATGATGTAGACGCATTAGCTTATCTTTTAAAACCATATGAGAAAGACCAATTATTTAAGATATTAGATAAGGCAATCAAGCAATTACATATATCAGATGAATTTTTCGATTATTTCTTCTAAGAAGGAAGTATATAAAATTTATCATCGTGATGTGATTGGTGTTGAAGCACTTGGCCATGAGACAAAGATTTATTTGCGTAGTGATGGTATGAGTGAAGAGACAACAATTATCATCAAACAGAGTATTCGTGAAGTTCTTGAAATGTTGCATATGCCATTATTACAAATTCATCGCTCGTTTTGCGGTAAATATGAAAAAAATATTGTACGTGTAACAAAGAAGGATTGTATTGGTGAAGATGGTATACAATTCCCCAATCGCACGTGGTAAATTATGAAATGTGTATGCAGGAATTTCATCGCAGCCAATCGAGGTGCATTATGATGGCTGTAATCATATTGGTGGGATTAGCACTTTTATGAAGCTATTATCAAGAAGATACAGCTAACATTCATGCATGTGATTTTATCAACTGTAATACTAGGAATTATAGGATATAGTGTTTATCGCTTCTCTTATATGATAGTTGTATGGATTCTCTTATGTTTTATTTGGAATCATTATCATTTCTTAAAAGAAGAAAGAATCTTTTCAACTATCGTCATTCTGTTGTATCTTGGAATTCTATTCCTTGGTATTTATTATGATGGTTTTATCGCAGGTGGTATTGCGGCACTAATCTTTATTTTGTTGGAATATCTTCTACAAAGAATCATGAAGCGTGAAGAAGATAAAACAATCATCTATCAAAATAAACTAATGAAACAACAGATGGATGAAATTGAAAATATCTACATGACTATGCGTGGATGGAGACATGACTATCATAACCATCTACAGTCTTTAAAAGGATATCTTTCCTTTGAATAAAGTTGATCAGATGAAAAACTATCTCAATGAACTTGAGACAGATTTGGATTCTATTGATACACTCTATCATTCTGGAAACTTACAATTAGATTCTATCTTGAACGCGAAAGCTTGCGATTGCGGAGAAAGGACATATTCGTATTCATTGCGATGCGTCAATTCCACCACAATTACACGTATCAGATTTAGACTTGTGTGTTATCTTAGGAAATCTATTAGATAATGCGATTGAATCTTGTCGAAAGATAAAGAATCCAGATGAACGATTTATTCGAGTTTATATTGGTATTCTAAAGAAACAACTCTATATCTCGATTACAAACGCTACAAGTGAGACAGTAAAGCAACGTACCGATCACTATTTCACGACGAAGCGAGGCGACCATGGACATGGGCTAAAGAGAGTTGACCAAGTCGTTAAGAAATATGATGGATACCTAAACCGTCAAAATGAACCAGGTGTATTTGCAGACGGAGATTGTACTACCTCTATAAGCATTTCGTGCATGAATTTGAACAATTCATGCATTTTTTTATTTGCTTCTAGTCATATGAAGTATTGTATTTCTGCAAGGAGGTAATCACTATGAAGCTTACTAGATGGAATATTTATAAGGATATGCTCTACCGATTATGGAAATGCGACCCACATGTAATCAAAATGATGTTGTTAGAGATTGTTATCTCAGTAATAGAAGGATTTATCGCTGTATTATTACCAGCTGCAATCATTCAATTTATTACTACAACCCAAGATTGGATAACACTAGTATTACAGATACTTGGCTTGTTTGCGGTGTATGGACTCTTTAGCATGTGGCATGTTTATCTTGCGACAAGAAATGGTATGCAATATGTTATTCCTAGGCAAAAATTATTTGTCTTGCCAGTGCTCAAAAAGGTGCAGGATTTAACCTATTCCTACTACGAAACTAAACCTGCTCAGGAAAAACTAGAAAATGGATTTCGTGCATTAAATTCGAATATGGAAGGTGCGGAAGGTGTCTACCATAATACTTTAGTTGTTTTATCCGCAATACTCAGTTTGATACTATATGCAGTTTTTATCAGTCAAATTGGTCTGCCAATTCCTTTTAGCTCTATTATGTATTTCTTTTCTTCATTATGGAAATCTATGAAAAATGCTATGCATTGTATTTAAAGAAAGATGAAGAAAAGGCAGAGAATTATTCTAAGTCTCGTTATTTTAATAGCCTTTCGCAAAAGAGTGCGAAGGGAAAGGATATCCGTCTCTACCAAATGCAAGATCTTTTAAAAGCAAAGATGCAAGAAAATAACGATATTCTCGTACAGAAGACAATCGCTGCTTCTAAAATACAAAGGATGGATAGCACAAACAGATGTTATTTTAGGATTTATCCGTGATGGAATTACCTATGGATATCTAATCTATTTGATGATGCATGGCATGATTGAAATGAGTTCATTCGTTCTTTATATCGGTATTGTCATTAGTTATGGTCAACGATTCACAGCTTTTAACTGCTGAGATTGCGAAATTACATTCTAATCTAGATTTAACAAAGAGAACATATGAATTTGAACATGGATAAAAATGTGATTAATCAAGATGGTAAGAAAGTGATTGCACCATTCGATATTGTATTTGAGAATGTATCTTTCCAATATCCAGAAAGTGAAAAGTATGTCTTAAAGAATTTTAATCTACACTTTACAGCAGGAGAGAAACTCGCACTTGTGGGTGTAAATGGTGCAGGCAAAGACGACAATCGTGAAACTGTTAAGTGGATTGTATACACCAACTTCAGGAAGAATCTTAGTCAATGGTATCGATTTGAAAGAAATCAATAAAGAAGATTACTTTAGTAAACTTGGAATTGTATTCCAAGAAATTGATTTATTCTCTATGACAATTGGTGAAAATATTTCTTGCATGCATGAAGAAGACTATGATGAAAATCGTGTACAAGAAGCGTTACGCATCTCTAAGTTAGATACGATTGTAAATCAATTACCAAAGGGAATTCATAGTTATATCAATACAGATCTATCACCAGATGGAATCAACTTCAGTGGTGGACAACAACAACGTTTATTGCTTGCAAAGGCATATTACAAAAATCCTTCGTTTACTCATCTTAGATGAACCAACTGCAGCGCTTGACGCACTTGCGGAAAAGGATATGTATGAAGAGTATAAGGAAATTACAAAAGATAAGAGTGCATTATTTATTTCGCACCGTTTAGCTTCAACTCGTTTCTGCGACAATATTGTCTTCTTGGAAAATGGAGAGATTATTGAACAAGGAACTCACGAGCAACTTATGAAATTAAATGGTAAATATGCAGAGATGTTTGATGTACAAGCAAAATACTACAAGGAGGAAGAACAAGATGAAACTCAAGCAATTCTATCAACAAACGCATGATTTGATTCAACTATTTAAAAGTTCAATTTCCTCATATTACTGTACAGATGATTACATTAGCTTTCTGTAGAAGTACACCTAACTTTATTGTACTGTTTGGATATTCACGTATCTTAGACTTTATTACTTACAAGCCAGTTTCAAGCAGCAATTCAAGTTGTCACGATTATGCTAGTGAGTAGTTATCTATTATCCTTTCATTGGTAATTGGATTGATTCTTATTTACAAGGATATGAATTTATTACAGATGAAGTAATCATGAGTCAGGTGAACTATATGTCGTTTACCATGCGCTACGATATTTTTGAAGATAACGATAGCATGACAAAAAGTACGTGCAGTAAGTAATCGTATGAATGCTACAGGAGGAACTGGTTCTTTCTTACAGATCATAATTCTGTTATGCACTAACTTATTTTCTGCTCTATATGCATTATGTTTTGTAGGGTATCTGTTTTATCAGGCAATGCAGTATTCGTTCTATTTAGTATTACTACTATTACTGGCGGTTGGCTGTATTTGTTTAGGCGTTATGATTTTAAAGCGGACGAGTGCTTATTATGAAGACTTAAATAAAAGAAATATTCATAACAATTCCGTGTTTAGTTATCTAATCACAACAATGGCCAATGTAGAATACAAGAAACAAATGATGATCAATCGAATGGGATCAGTTATTTGAAAAAGTATTTTTAAAAATATTATTAAAACATTCCATGTTTATTTGGATTTCTCTAAGAGAAAAGGAAGATATGAATCGGTTTATAACTTTTCGCATTAAGTATCTTTTGGAGCATGTACATACATTTATATTGCATACTTAAGCTTGCATGGTTATTTATCAATTGGTTCTGTACTCTTATATGCAGGCGCTATGCAACAACTGATCCAATATATTTCGGGTTGTATCACATCGTATAGTGATGCGGTGTTCCAATTGGATTATCTAAATCACTTTTACAGACTTTCTTGCATGATGAATCGATTCGTACCACAGGCTCATTACCAATCGAAAAGAGAAATGATAATGCATACGAATTCTGTTTTGAAAATGTAAGTTTCCACTATCCAAATAGTGAACAACTTGTATTATCCAATGTGAATCTTACATTTAAGATCGGTGAAAAGTTAGCATTAGTTGGACAAAATGGTGCTGGTAAGACAACAATCATCAAATTGTTATGTCGTTTGTATCAACCGACAGAAGGAAGAATCTTGTTAAATGGTATTGATATTCAAAAGTTTGACTTTCAATGAGTATACAAAAATCTTTAGTCCAGTATTCCAAGATTTTCAGTATGTTCAATATCAGTGCAAAAGAAAATCTAGAGTGCGGCCATCATAAATGAAGAAAAAGATATCAATGCGATTATCGCTGACGTAGGTCTAGAGAAACGCTTTACATCTGGTCAGGATGGACTGGATTGTGTATTGGAAGATTTAAATAGTGAAGGTGTTAAGTTATCTGGTGGTGAAGCACAGAAGTTAGCAATTGCACGTGCATTGTACAAAGACGCTCCATTTGTAATCCTAGATGAACCTACTGCAGCTTTTGGATCCATTCTCGGAAGCAGAAATCTATGAGAACTTTGATAAACTTGTTGGGGGTAAGACAGCTATCTATATCTCTCATCGTATGAGTTCATGTAAGTTCTGTGATCGTATTGTTGTCTTTAAAGATGGTAAGTTAGTAGAAGATGGCAATCATGATTCACTCATGCATAAACAAGGTGAATATTACACACTCTATCAAGCACAGGCAGAGTATTATCAACAATAACAAGAAGGTATACTGTTTTCGACAGTATATTTTCTTATAGTAATAAATTTTTTTCGAAACTTTAAAAATTTTTTTAAGTTTCGAAAAAGAAGAAAACATTTGTCATCTGTCACAGGGATTATGGGCATGCCTATAAATTAGTGTTTATTGAGTTATTACTAAGAGGATTAACAATTGACGTTGGAAAACTTTATTTGCAGAAATTGATTTTGTGGAAACTAGTGACATTTTTATGTGATTTGCCGTATAATATGGCTATTAAAGCGATAACGAAAAGAGTAGTAGCCAAACACGCTATAGAAAGAGAGGAACCTAAACGCTGAAAGGGTTCTATAGAAGACGCTTGGTGAATTCACTTTTCTAGCGAGATTAATCATCTCCGTATATCTACGTTACAGATCAATTGAGGTGCGCACATTTGTGCGAATCAGGATGGTACCGCGTGAATAACGTTCCTGCAATATTTTGCAGGAATTTTTTTATGGAGGAAAAGGTCGATGAGCGATAAAGTTATGCAGGTCCAAGAAGAAGCGTTAGCTGCGATTGAGCAAGCAAGCAACTTGGAACAACTACAACAAGTCAAAATTCAATACTTAGGTAAAAAGGGTAGTATTCAGGCACTTATGTCTGAGATGAAAGCTTTACCACCAGAGGAAAAAGCCAGCCTTTGGCCAGAAGGTAAACGTATGTAAGGATACGGTTGCCAAAAGTATTAGAGTCAAAAGAAGAAGTATTAAAGATTGCGGCTCTTGCGGGTAAGTTAGAAGCCGAAAAGATTGATGTTACATTAGCTGGAGATACACACAAGCTTGGTACAACACATCCACTTGTGATGATTCAACAGGAGATTGAAGACCTCTTCTTGAGTATGGGTTATAAGGTTGCGGAAGGTCCTGAAGTTGAACAGGATTACTACAACTTTGAATTGGCCAATACACCAAAAGATCACCCAGCACGTGATATGCAGGATACCTTCTATATCGATCCAAATACATTATTAAGAACACATACAACTGCGATGCAGATGCGCGAATTAGAAAAGGCAAAAGGACAGGTTCCAATCAAGTTAATTTGCCCAGGTAAGGTTTATCGTCGTGATGACGACGATGCGACACACAGTCATCAGTTTATGCAATGTGAAGGTCTTGTCGTTGGGGAGAATATTACTTTAGCTGACCTGAAGGGAACATTAGAATACATGGCTAGCACAATGTTTGGTCAAGGAAGAACAGTTCGTTTCCGTCCATCCTACTTCCCATTTACAGAGCCTTCTGTAGAAGTTGATGTTTCCTGTCCATTCTGTAATGGTAAGGGTTGTAACGTATGTAAGGGATCTGGTTGGATTGAAATCTTAGGTGCAGGTATGGTACATCCAAATGTATTACGCATGAATGGATTTGATCCTGAGAAGTATTCTGGATTTGCCTTCGGTGTAGGACTTGAAAGAGTTGCGATGCTGAAATATGGAATTGATGATATTCGCAACTTCTATACAAATGACGTTCGCTTTTTGAAGACATTCGATCGTTTTGACTAAGAGGAGGAAGGCAATGAGACTAAGTTATAAATGGCTACAGGAATATGTAGATTTAAGTGATATTACGCCACAACAACTAGCGGACAAATTAACAACTGCAGGGCTAGAAGTTGAAGGAATTGAACCGATGGCACAAGGCACTGGTCTTGTGATAGCGGAAGTAATTGAATGTGAAGATATTCCAGATACACATTTACACCGTACAATCGTTCGCTATGGAGCAGGTGAAAACGATACAACACAAATTGTATGTGGTGCTTCAAACTGCCGATTAGGTTTAAAGGTAATCGCAGCTTTACCTGGTGCAGTTTTACCTGGTATTACCATTCAAGCAAGCCACTTCATGGAATTGAATCAAATGGTATGCTTTGCTCACTACGTGAGTTAGGTATTGATCATAAATATCTTACAGAAAAACAAATAAATGGAATTGAAGAGTTACCACAGGACGCACCTGTTGGTGAAACAAACGTACTTGGATACATAGGCTATGATGACACGATTTTAGATGTATCATTAACACCAAATCGTGCAGATTGTTCTAGCATGTGGAATATGGCAAAAGAAGTTGGTGCTATCTTACACCGTGAGGTGAAGTGGCCTGATTATGCTGGTAAATCCAACATTGGAACACCATCCACATTTAAGGTAACAAGCAACACTGAAAAGTGTGACTTCTTCATGGGTAAGGTTGTAAATCATGTAAAGGTAGGACCATCTCCAAAGTGGATGGTGGAATACTTACATGCGGCAGGTATTAACTCCATTAATAATGTTGTTGATATTTCTAACTTTGTAATGCTCGAAACAGGACAACCATTACACTATTACAATCTTGCAAAGCTTCCAACAAGAGAAATTACAGTTGTGGATGATCGTGAGTTAAAGATAACTGCACTGGATGGTGTCGAGTTTGCGATTGAAAAGGGTGATATCCTTATCACTACAAATGGTGAAGTGACTGGTATTGCCGGTATCATGGGTGGGGAAGAATCCATGATTGATGAAACAACAGAAGGTATCTTCATCGAAGCGGCACATTTCAATAAGACTTCCGTACGTCGCTCATCCATCCGTTTAAATCTCATTACTGAAGCAGCACAACGCTTTACAAAGGGTATTGAGGCATTAGCTGCACAAAAGGCAATGGACCGTTCTGTACAACTCTTACAAGAGTATGCATGTGCAGATGGATTTGAAGAGACAGTTACTTATGGTACAGATGGTTATAAACCAGTTGTGGTAAAGGAAACACTCTCTCACTGTAATGCCTTTATTAGGTACTGCATTTACAATGGATGAAGTCAAAGAAACACTCACATGGTTAAACTTTGAACCAGAAGTAAATGGGGATGAGATTACATGTCATATTCCAAGTTACCGTGTCGATATCGAAGGTCGTGCAGACATCGATGAAGAAATTGTACGCTTAATTGGTTTTGATACTTTGAAATCTACATTACCAGTAATGACTACAACAGTTGGTCAACTATCACCAAAGCAAAAACTCAGACGTATGACTCGTGAAACATTGAAGGCCTTTGGTCTTAATGAAATTGTTACATATACATTGATCTCTGAAGAAGAGATGAAGACAGCGTTATCTCCACTTGGTGAAGCAATCCCACTTGCGATGCCAATGTCAGAGAATCGTAAGTACATTCGTGCAAGTTTATTAAACTCTGTATTAACAAGTGTGCAGTACAATGAAGCACATCAAAATACAGATAACTTGTTATTTGAAATCTCTAAGGTTTATGCAAAGGATAAGGAAGAAGAAAGACTTGCAGTTGTATTAGACGGCAATGTTCAAAATGATCCACTCCATAAGATTAATGAAGCTGGTGATTTCTATGCCTTAAAGGGAATCCTGATGACATGGTTAAATCGTTGTGGTTTCAATGATGCACGTATTACGGTACGTCCAAATACAACAGATGTTGAACACTTCCATCCATATCGTAGTGCAGAGATTCTCCTAGACCGTAAACCATTAGGTCTATTTGGAGAATTACATCCAAGTTATGCAAAGAAGTATGATTTAAAGAGAGTGACTTATGCGGAACTTTCATTGGATGTCGTAAATGAAACAAGTGCTTCTAAAGTGAAATTTGTGCCGATTGATCGTTATCCATCAATCTCACGCGATATTGCGTTAGTTGTAGATAGAGAAGTAACAGCTGAAGAAATGTTAAAGATTATTAACAGTACAGGTAAGAAGCTTGTTCGTAAATCTGAAGTATTCGATATTTACGAAGGAGAACATGTTGAAGCAGGTAAGAAATCTGTGGCTCTACGTATTACATACCAAGATTCTGATCATACACTAAATGATGAAGAAGTACGTACTGTTCATGATGCGATTCTTGAAAAACTCAAAGAAAAGCTATCTGCAGACTTACGTTCATAACAAAAAGCCGAGTTATCGGCTTTTTGTATGCATGTTTTTAGTCTTTTGATTTTAGGAATTGTTTACGATACGTACTTGGAGAACAACCAATCTCACGTTTAAACGCAAAGGTAAAGTAATTTTGGTTAGAGAAGCCAATGATAGCGGAGATATCATTCATACTATAACTGGTAGTCTCTAATAGGAATTTTGCTTCGGAGATTCTTCGCTGTATCAAATAACGCATCGGAGAAATCCCTTTATATTGGTTGAATGCATGTACTAAGTAATATTTATTTAAGAATGTTAATTCACTGAGTTTATCTAGGTCGATATCTTCTTTGAAAGTGATCATTGATATAGTTTTCGATAAAGATACATTCTTTTGTTGTCTTTTTTACTGGAGATACATTTAGCGTTGTATTGGTACGACGTACCATGTTAATAAGCATAATCTCTAGTAGAGAGTTTACTAAGTGTTGAGAGTATTCATCTTGATGTTCCATTTCATGCAGTAATGTTTTGAGATAGAAAAGAATATCATTCTTATATGCTTTATAGTTATGCATGCTGAAGTTACTATTGAAACGTTTATCATCACTATGGAAGTGTAAACCTTCAATACCTGCTACAATATATTCAAGAGGGGAATTCTCTTTACTAACCTCAGTGTGTTCAATATATGAGTTCACAATAATGAGGTCATCTGCTTGAATGTCTAGGTATTTGCCTTCGACAAAGAATTTGCCTTCACCAGAGATAACATAGAAAAGCTCTGCACATGCATGACTGTGCGGAGTTGAATGCCAATCTCCTTCATAACGGGAGTGGGTAACATACAAGATCTTACCTAGTGAACGATCTTCGTTTTGGTTCTGAGAAATAGCTGTAATCATCGCTTTAATCATACCATGTAACGCATATCGGCATTCTTAAGTTTTAATTGATTATATGAAATATTGCGAAATAGATATATTAGAGCAATATTTCGATAATATTTAGCAATATATCTCTTGTTTGAAAGCGTTTTCACCCATAAACTGAAATTATCAAATAAGTTTCTTAGGAGGAAAAGAGGAACAAATGAAAAAGTTATTGACATTATCATTAGCTGGTTTACTCGCAGTCGGTGCTATTGGCTGTAGTAAAAAAGAAGCTGCTTCTTCACAGAAGGAAAGTGAAGAAACAACATTGCACATTTCTGGTCTAGATGGCGGATATGGCACAAAGGGTTGGGAAGCTGTTGTTAAGGCTTTCGAAGAAAAAGAAGGTGTTAAGGTTGACCTTCGTTTAGAAAAGAACATCGCTGATACATTACGTAGCGAAGTTCAAGCTGGAACATATCCTGACTTAGTTTACTTATCAGTTGGTTCCAAGGGTGGTTTAACAGACACAATGATCGCTGAAAAGATGTTAACAGACATCACAAGCGTTCTTGATGAAAAAGTATTAGGTGAAGATACAAAGGTGAAGGATAAGCTCATCGATGGTATCTATGAAGGTTTAGCGACAGAACCATACGCTGATGGCAAGTTATACTTAGCACCTATCAATTACAGCCCATGTGGACTATTCTATAACGCTAACCTATTTAAGGAAAAGGGATGGAGTGTTCCTACAACTTGGGATGAAATGTGGGAATTAGGAGATAAGGCTAAGGCTGAAGGTATCTCATTATTCACATACCCAACAACAGGTTACTTCGATGCATTCTTCTCTGCTTTATTAAATGAAACAGCAGGACCAGAAGTATATGCGAAGTTAATGACATATAACGTTGATGCTTGGAAGTTACCAGAAGTTAAGAAGGCATTTGAAATCGTTGGCAAGCTTGCTCAGTATGTTGAACCAACAACAGTAGCTAACGCTAACGGCGATAACTTCAAGAAGAACCAACAATTAGTCTTAGATAACAAAGCATTATTCGTTCCTAACGGAACATGGTTACCAGGCGAAATGGCTGAAGCTCCACGTGCTGAAGGATTTAAATGGGGATTCACAGCTTTACCTAAGGTAACTGCTACAGGTGATGCTTACTCTACAGCATTTACAGAACAGGTATTTATTCCTAAAGAAGCTAAGAACCCAGAATTAGCTAAGAAGTTTATTACATTCTTATATTCTGATGAAGCTACAAAGTTATTCTATGAAAACGGTGGTGCTGTAATGCCAACAAAGGATGCTTCTAAGTTCATCGGCAAAGATGATGAAAATGCTTTATACTACACAATCTATGACAAGGGCGCTAAGTCAAATGCAGTAGGTTTCAAAGTTATGGACAACATCGTTGAAGGTGTGAGTGTAGCTGATGCTAATACAGGTGTTCTCTACGCAACTGTAAACTCAATCGTAAATGGTTCCAAGACAGTTGATGAATGGTATGACGCAACAGTGAAGGCTGTTGAACAGATTGCTGAAGCAAACAAATAATCAATTCGCTGTTAAGTATTAGAATTCATTAAAATAACGATGGTGGACAGCCGTCGTTATTTTAAGGAAGGGAGTAATGAAATGAAAAAAAGTGTTGAGAAGAAGCTGTTTATCACAATATGCTTGGCTCCAGCAATGATATTACTAACACTATTTATGATATATCCAACGATAAACGTGTTTATGATGTCGATGTTTAAATGGGGTGGCTTAAGTGATAACCGTACATTTATAGGATTAAAGAATTTCCAGCTGTTATTCAAAGATATGAGCTTTATCCGTGCTCTTCAGAATACAATCTTGATCATCGTGTTAGTAACAATCGTAACGATGGCTTTCGCAATCTTATTTGCGTCTATTCTGGTTCGTGAAAAGATAAAGGGACAAAACTTCTTTAGAATCATATTCTATATTCCAAATATCCTTTCTGTTGTTGTTATTTCTGCAATCTTTAGTGCGATTTATGATCCATCTGAAAATGCTTATTAAATTCACTTGTAGGACTTTTCAACGGTAGTGCTGGTACGACAAAGTACCTTGGTGATCCTGGTTTAGTAGTATATGCGTTAATTGCCGCATTGATTTGGCAGGCGATTGGTTATTACATGGTGATGTACATGGCAAGTATGAGTACGATACCAGAACACCTGTATGAAGCTGCGTCTTTAGAGGGTAGTGGAAAAGTAAAACAATTCTTCTCGGTAACGATTCCGATGATTTGGGATAATATCCGTACAACACTTACATTCTTCGTCATTTCAACCATTAATCTGAGTTTCTTGTTTGTGCAAGTCATGACCGGTGGTGGTCCTGATGGAGCTAGTGAAACAGTGCTCAGTTATATGTACTTGCAAGCATATAATCGTTCAAGTTATGGCTATGGTATGGCAATCGGTGCAGTTGTATTTATTCTTTCATTTACCTTATCATGGGCAATCAATCGCGTAACACATCGTGATTCGATTGAGATTTAGGAGGTAATATGAAGAGAAAACATTTTGATTTATACAAAATCTTTATATATGTTGCGCTGATTTCTTTAGCGATATCCATTATCATTCCGGTATCCTGGGTATTCTTAGCATCAATTAAAACAAATGCTGAGTTCTATGGAAACCCATGGGCATTACCACAAGGATTTAATATTCAGAACTTTATTGATGCCTCCAAATTGCACAAGTCGGTGATTTTATCTTGAACTCAGCACTTGTAACTGCAATGGCTCTTGCAATCTTACTGGTAGTTTCTTTGCCAGCTGCGTATGTACTTGCTAGATTCCAATTCAGAGGCAGAAAGTTCTTTAACACACTCATCATGGCTGGCTTATTTATTAATGTAAACTACATTGTTGTGCCAATTTTCTTAATGTTGAATGGTTGGGATAAGTCACTTGCAAAGAGCGGATTACAGTTCTTTATGAATAACCGTTTCGTTCTTGCGCTTGTATATGCATCTACAGCAATTCCATTTACAGTATATCTTCTCGCAAGCTACTTCCGTTCTTTACCGAAGGCATATGAAGAAGCTGCGGAAATTGACGGTTGTGGTTATTTTACAACCATGGTAAGAGTCATGTTCCGTATGGCAAAGCCAAGTATTATCACAGTTATCCTATTTAACTTCTTGGCATTCTGGAATGAATACATTATTTCATTAACACTTGTGCAGACAAAGGCACTAAAGACACTACCTGTAGGATTACAGAATCTAATGTCCGCACAGAAAGCAGCGACTAATTATGGACCGATGTATGCAGGACTTGTGATTGTTATGTTGCCGACATTGATCTTATACATTCTTGTACAAAGACGCTTAACACAAGGTATGACCTTGGGCGGTCTTAAGGACTAGGAGGACATATGAATCGAACAACACAATCAATCTTGATGGCAATTCTATTTGTTGTCAGTCTAGCAATGGTAATTATTGGTCAAAGAGAAGTTGGCTATGTGAATCTTGGTATTCAGGTAGTTGGACTGATTGGTATTTTGTTTAGTTATACATCTGTATAACAAGAGATTTAAATAGGGGGACGATATATGGCAAACTTATCATTACGTCATATCAATAAGATTTACGATAATAAAGTACAGGCAGTATTTGATTTTAACTTAGAGATTCAGGATAAAGAATTCATCGTATTGGTTGGTCCTTCCGGATGTGGTAAATCAACTACTTTACGTATGATTGCAGGTTTGGAAGATATCACAAATGGTGAATTGTATATCGATGATAAATTAGTGAATGATGTTGCACCTAAGAATCGTGAGATTGCGATGGTATTCCAGTCTTATGCGTTATATCCATTTATGACAGTTTATGAAAAACATGGCATTTGGATTACAGATTCGTAAGACAAATAAAGATGAAATCGACCGTCGTGTACGTGCAGCCGCAAAAAGCATTAGAAATTGAACAATACTTAGATAGAAAGCCTAAGGCTTTATCTGGTGGTCAAAGACAACGTGTAGCGTTAGGTAGAGCAATCGTACGTAATGCGAAAGTATTCTTGATGGATGAACCATTATCTAACTTAGATGCTAAGCTTCGTGTACAGATGCGTAGTGAAATCATTCGACTACACAAAAAAACATCGGTGCTACAACAATCTATGTAACACACGATCAAACAGAAGCGATGACAATGGCTAGCCGTATTGTCATCATGAAAGATGGATACATCCAGCAGATTGGAACACCAAAGGAAATCTATCAGAATCCAGTAAACATGTTCGTAGCAGGATTTATTGGTTCTCCAGCCACAAACTTCCTAAAGGGTACATATGCAGATGGAAAATTCATGATTGGTGATATGCACATTATTTTACCGGAACAGTTTACAAAAGACATGCAAGCATATGAAGGTAAAGAAATTGTGATGGGTATTCGCCCAGAAGATTTACATGCAGAGGAAATTGTAAATGAAACATACCCAAGTGCTGTGTTTGATTTTGCGATTGATGTAAGTGAGCTTTTAGGTAATGAATTTATCCTACATGGCAAGATTGCAGGACAGAAGTTACAGGCAAGAGTGAATGCACGCTATGACCTTTCAGATTGTGCATCCTTTAGACTGGCAATGGATTTAGAGAAGGTACACTTCTTTGATCCAGAGACAGAAAACCGTATCGTTTAAGGGAGAATAATTAAGTATGAGTACAGGAAGAGTTACAGTCCCAACCGATATTGATGTGATTGAGGATACAATCGAAATCATCAAGAAGTGGAAGGCTGATGCGATTCGTGATTGCGATGGCACGGATATGCCAGAAGCATTACGAAAGATGGATATTAAGCAATACGCTACATATTACACAACACGCAAAGATAATGCGTGGGCAAAAGAACATCCTGATGAGATGCAACAGATGTATTTGATGAGTGACTTCGTTACCGCAAAAGATACATGTTTACGTATCAAAATCATGGAACATTTCTACAAAGATCAATTCAAAGTAAATCCAACAAATGATATTCACCGTTGGTGGGAAGTGATTGATCGTACAACGGATACTATTGTTTCAAACTGGTATTTCGATGAAGAAAATGGTGATGTTGTGATTGAGGAAGCGATTCCTTATCATGCATACACAGTCAGCTTCTTAGCATTCATCGTGTGGGATCCAGTTCATATGTATAACTTCTTAACAAATGATTGGGTAGATGAAGAACATCAGATGACATTAGATGTACGTTTACCAGAAACACAGAAACACGTTATTGAGAAGTTACATAAGTTCTGTAAAGAAAGAGAAGATGTAAATGTTGTACGCTTTACAACATTCTTCCATCAGTTCACACTACAGTTTGATGAGTTTGCTCGTGAGAAGTTTGTTGACTGGTATGGATATAGTGCATCTGTATCACCATATATTTTGGAACAGTTCGAAAAGGAAGTTGGTTATAAGTTCCGTCCAGAATTTATTATTAACAAAGGCTTCCATAACAGTCAGTTCTGTGTTCCTTCCAAGGAATATAAAGACTTTATTGACTTCCAACAAAGAGAAGTATGCAAGCTTGCAAAGGTGCTCGTAGACATCTGTCATTCCTATGGTAAGGAAGCGATGATGTTCTTGGGAGACCATTGGATTGGTACAGAACCATATGGTAAGTACTTCTCTGAAATTGGATTGGATGCTGTTGTAGGTAGTGTTGGGTCAGGCTCTACATTACGTTTAATTTCTGATATCAAGGGTGTAAAGTATACAGAAGGTAGATTCCTACCATATTTCTTCCCAGATACATTCCATGAAGGTGGAGATCCTTTACAGGAAGCGAAAGTAAATTGGGTAACAGCACGTCGTGCAATCTTACGTTCACCAGTTGATCGTATCGGTTATGGTGGATACTTGAAACTTGCATTAAAGTTCCCAGAGTTTATCGAGTATGTTTCCGAAGTATGCGATGAATTTAGAGAACTCTATGAACATGTAGGAAAACAAACACCACATAACCTACTCAAGGTTGGTGTATTAAATAGCTATGGCGAACTTCGTCGTTGGGGTGCACATCTTGTACATCACGCAATCCGCTACAAGCAAATCTACTCCTATACAGGTGTTCTTGAATCACTCAGTGGTTTCCCATTTGATGTGAAGTTCATCAGCTTTGAAGAACTACGTGAAAACCCAGATATCTTAAATGATATTGATGTAGTACTAAACTACGGTAGTAGTTACACAAGCTTTAGTGGTGGTGAAGAATTCGATGAAAAGATTATCACAATCCTACGTCGTTATGTAGATAATGGTGGAGGTTTCATCGGTATTGGTGAACCAACAGCTTGTGCAAGAAATGGTAAGTTCTTCACACTTTATGATGTATTAGGTGTTGATAAAGAACTAGACTTCACACTTCATACAGATAAGTACAACTGGCAATGTCATGATCACTTCATTACAGAACAGTTAGAACATGAAGACTGGGGTGAAAACGTAAATAGTGTTTATGCATTACCAGGCACAAAGGTTATCAAGCAAGAAGACCTCAGTGTGAAAGCTAGCAGTCAAATGAATATGGTAAGGGTAGAGCAGTATACATGAATGGTTTACCATTTAGCTTTGAAAATGCAAGACTTCTCTATCGTGCAATCTACTACAGCTGCCATCGTGAAGATGACATGAAGAAGTGGTATTCTGAAAACTATAACGTTGATGTAAATGTATATCCTTCTACACAAAGCTATTGCGTTGTAAATAACACATATGAACCACAAGATACTGTTATCTACCGTGGAGATGGAACATCCTTCTCATTACATTTAGAAGCTAACGAAATCAAGTGGTACCAAATCTAAATAAACAAAAAAAGGATATTTGTTATAGAAATATCCTTTTTTTCGTTTACGATAAATGATATAGCCAATACTTAGCATGCATGTAAGAATAGAAATCCATATAGATCCCATACGTATGATGGTATTTTGGTATAGACATACATACGTACCAGCAGTTGGGATTGAAACACTGACAAGACCATTGTGACTTAATGAGGTCTCTAGAATCTCTGCTGTATCAATATTACGAACGATATAACCTTTGTAGTACGTAATAGGTAGTACAACAGTTTGTGGTTCGGTAATTGTAAAGCGATAGCTACCATAGTCGATCCATTCTCCAGTTGTAATTGTTTCACCTGATGTAGTTTGAATTGTGTTTGTATAACTACGGAAATCAGGAGAGTTATATGGAAGATAATCACCACCCGCAAGCTCTACACGCATGTACTTTGCAGAATAGTATGGGATCAATGAGTTTACCATCAGTTACTTCTTGCCATGTGGTATTGTGTGGCATGATAAATGTACGTTTCGTTGCAGGATAGAGATGAAAGATTCCTTCTAAACTTAATAACAATACTAAGCAGATAGGTAAATACTTTAGTTTAAGTGTAAACTTTTCGATACCTATTACAGAAGGAATACATAATAGTGGTAATGCCAACATGTTTAATCGCCATGGAAACTGTAATACTCTAGCAAATGACTATGTACTTCCAAGGGAATATCTGTGCAGGTAATAACATACAAATCCATCCGATTACTAACATGATAGTTAGGAATGTATGTTTCTCTTTCTGATTTCAGAAAGAGATAACTGATAGGTGTAATACTCAAAAATAAACCAATGTTTACGACCATTGCGTTAGTTGCATTATATTGATTGCCAGATAAACCAAACACAGTTTGGTTTACAAAGAATTGCCAGAATGCCATTGCATGATTTTCTAATGCGGAACTAGATGCATAGTAATTGAGATAGAACTGTTGTGATTTTAGTTGTTCTATCATTGGGAAGGTATAGAAAGCAGTGAATAAACATGCCAGCATACTTTCACTTACTAGTATTTTATATCTATCGAATGAACATTTCGGTAGATATATGATACATACAATAATGATCAGTATAAAACATAATAAGAAACTTAGATTATGTGATAGCACAGTAATTACTAAACCGATTAGATAAGATGAGGAATACTTTTGATTGGATTCAAAGATTTCATATAGACCCGACAGGATAAGTGGAATGCCAACAAGTGCAAATACTTCACCAAGTGCACCACGTACATAGATATCTGTGATGTGATAGTTGCTGAAAAGATATGCAGTGACTGCAAGTAATCGAAGTGATGACCTCTGAGTAAACTTACTTGCAAGCATGTACATTGTAATGCCAGAAAAGAAACTTGCAAGAAATATAGTAAACTTATAGCTATCAACCAAAACTAGTCCCAAGTTATGTATGATTGCTGGTAACAGTAAGAATATATCGGAGTAGAAAGAGTGGGCTTCCATAACCAAATCCTCCATTTTCATAAGGATAGATAGCGGGAAGCACCTGCCCGTGTTGAAGTGCTCTTGCGTATTGTTCAATACGTGATACATGGAAGAAGGTATCATGTTCAATTGCTAGAAAACTCTTTGTTAGATATGGAAACATTAGTAGCATAGTAAATGCCAGGATGATTCCGATATCAATCAATAACTTACGATATTTTCTCATCCAAAATACCATCCTGGTAGCCATGCTAGAAATTTAGCGAATTGTACAGTTGTACCAAATCCAGTTATAACTGGTAAAAATAAGATAAACAACACTAGATAGAGTGCTAGATATACTGGTACTACAATATGATATTTACGCTCTTGAAGGTGATAGATGCAGTAAACAATCGCAATGATGGTAAATAGAGATGTTGGATAGAAGTGATATGCAAATACGATACGATGGACGTAGATAATCCATGGTAATAGACCACTAAAATAACCAACCATAATATACCAAGCTACTGTATCTTTCTTAAATATTGCACGGTATGTTGTATAGAGAATTGCTGGAACACCTGCCCATGTTAGTAATGGGTTTGAGAAACAAGAGATTGTATGAAATACATCTCTAACATTTTCCAACGTAATACCACATTGGACGTAAATCAAATATCCATTGAAACCAAGTGCTTTGATATGGATGTGTCGCGTTTAGATTCACGTGATAGAAATACATTTGTTGAGCTTGTTTCCAAACGTTAGCGATAGACCATGGTTCATTGCGGAAAATCTGATCTGGAATATAAGAAATACAGTAGATTGTGATTGGAAGAATGATGAAGAATACTACACACAGTAACATTGTCTTTTCAGTAGTATCTGGGAAGAACTGATGATGTCCCTTTTTATCCTTCTTATATTCGAGATAACGTTGAATCCAGTTTGTAAATAACATCACTGCTAGTCCGACAGCTGCATAGCATCCCAGTCCACTTAGCTGCAATTGATAAACCCATAAAGATACCAGATGTAAGTAGATACAGAATTCCTTTTTGCATTGGTAGGGTATAAAAACTAGACATGCAGTACTTTAACATCCAATAGAATGAACATAATATGAATAGAATACTAAATGGTTCTAGTGTGGCGATACGAGATGTAGTGATATGCATGAAATCTGCTGCTAATAAGAATGAACCAATCAAAGATAAATTATCTCGTTTCAATAATAATTTTTATGATTCCGTACAATACCGGTAGCATGAATACACCAGCGATAGCTCCTGGCAAGCGCCAAGCAAGTGGGTTCATACCAAATAAATGAATTGATAGGGCAATGATATTGGTGCCAAGAATGGGATGAACATTTGCGTACATATACTGCCCGTTTGCGATTTCCCAAGCATTACGTACGTGATAAATTTCATCAAAGTACGCTTGGTCATAATAGGTAGGGGATAGTACTAATTTATCTTGTTCATCAATGAGTAAGCTACCAGGATATGGTCCATCTTTCTGCTTATCTCGCAAGATAGAAATTGGTAAAAATCCAGTATGATCTTCATTACGGAAACCAATTTCCGTTAATGAACTATTGTTGTTGATATTGATGAGTTTGATATAACGATATTGCCAATTGCCTTGTTCAATCGCGTAAGTATAAATATTTCCCTGTTTTAAACTTGCAATATGTGTCCAATCTTGTAAATCGTTTGAGGCATAGATTTGAATTTGATTGGTTCCAATCTGGTATGCAGAAGGGTTGGAATTTGTATCACCTTCCCCATAGATTGTATAGATTGCATCAAATTTTTCACTATTTCCAAAGTCAAATGTGATTTGTTGTTTCTCGGCGGTAGGTTGCCAAGTAGTAGTTGGGAAACGATTTGAACCAAGCTTCCAAAATGAAATGATCGCGTAAATTATCATCATTAAAACAAGTGATAAAATACTGCGATGTTTATCTATTTTAAAGTACTCTAAACGATATAAAAAATAGCCAATTCCAAGTATTACAAATGTGAAGCACAATAGAATTAGAAACTCACTATTTGAAAACAATAACAAACTCAACTTTTCCATAATGTATTCTCCGTACCTATTATACTAGAAAAGATTTAACATCATCACTCTTATTGACAGTGTGATAGAAAGTGCTAAGATAAACTATGTTAGCACTATATATATTAGAGTGCTAAAAGGAGGAATAAACATGTTAAAACCATTACGTGATTATGTAGTCTTAGAAAAAGCGAAAGAAGAAGAGAAAACAAAGAGCGGTATTATTTTGACAGAACAGCCAAAAGAAGAACCAGGAAAAGGTATTGTTGTCGCTGTAGGACCAGGTAAGATGGAAAACGGAACACTTGTTCCACTAGAATTACAGGTTGGTCAAAAGGTTGTATATAAGAAGTATTCCGGAACAGAAATTAAAGAAAATCAAAAAGAATATCTCTTAATTGAAGCAGAGAATATTCTTGCGATTGTAGAATAAAAGTAGAAAGAAGAAATTATTATGGCAAAAGAATTAAAGTATGGTAAAGATGCACGCCAACTAATGTTGGATGGTGTTAATAAATTAGCAGATGCAGTAAAGGTAACTTTAGGTCCAAAGGGCAGAAATGTTGTTTTAGAGAAGTCATTTGGTTCTCCAGTAATTACAAATGATGGTGTCACAATTGCTAAGGAAGTAGAACTTGAAGATAAGTTTGAAAACATGGGTGCTAAGTTAGTATATGAAGCAGCCAATAATACAAACGAATTAGCAGGTGATGGTACAACAACTGCGACTATCTTAACCCAATCAATGATTACAGCTGGTCTTAAGGCAGTGGAAAAGGGTGCAAACCCAGTACTCATGCGCGAGGGTATTGAAAACGCGGCCAATGTTGTAGCAGACGCATTATTAAAGAACTCCCACCAAGTCACAACCAACGATGATGTAAAGAACATCGCTACGATCTCATCAGGCTCAGAAGAAATTGGTAAGATTATTGCGGAAGCGATGGAAAAGGTTGGAAATGATGGTGTCATCAATGTGGATGAATCACGTTCCTTCGAAACAGTTTTAGAGATGACGGAAGGTATGCAGTATGACAAAGGCTATGTTTCCCCATACATGGTAAGTGACCGTGATAAGATGGAAGTATCCATGGATAACCCATATATCCTGGTAACAGATCAAAAGATCAATACAATTCAAGAAATTCTACCAGTCTTGGAAGAAGTTGTTAAAATCAATAAGCCATTACTTCTTATCGCAGATGACTATGATAATGAAGTAATGAGTACATTAATCATTAATAAGTTACGTGGTACCTTCAATGTTGTAGCGACAAAGGCTCCAGGTTTTGATGATGATGCAAAGAATCAATTGGCAGATATCGCTGTTCTAACAGGGGCGAACTTCTATGCGAAGGACTTGAATATGAACTTAGCAGAAATGACAATGAAAGATTTGGGTTCTGCTAAGAAAGTAGTAGTAAGTAAAGATAAGACAACAATTATCGATGGTGCAGGAGATAGTGATGCAGTAGCTAAACGTGCTTCTGAAATTAAAGCAACAATCGAAAATGCAAAGTCTGATTATGACAAGAAGAGACTCGCAGAAAGACTGGGTAAACTTACAAATGGTGTTGCCTTAATCAAGGTTGGTGCAACAACAGAAACTGAACTCAAGGAAAAGAAGCTACGCATCGAAGATGCACTAAACGCAACAAAGGCTGCCGTTGAAGAAGGTGTTGTGACTGGTGGTGGACTTGCATTAGTACAAGCCTATAAAGATGTACGTGCTACATTAAAGTCAGATGTAGTAGATGTACAACGTGGTATTAATGTTGTATTAGATGCACTCAAGATGCCAATCATGCAGATAGCTGAAAACGCTGGCTTTGATGGTAATGAAATCTATGAACAACAGTTAACAGCTAAAGAAAATCATGGTTTCAACGCAAAGACTGGTGAATGGGTGGATATGTATAAAGCAGGTATTATCGATCCTACGAAGGTAACTCGTTCAGCATTATTAAATGCTGCAAGTATCTCTGGCTTATTTATTACAACAGAAGCTGCAATTGCAAAACTTCCAGAAAAGGATGTACCAGTATCTCCAGCAATGGGTCAATATTAAAAAGTATATTCAGCTTTCATAAATAAATACAGTAGAGCATAACTTATTAAGATGAGTTATGCTCTTTTCTGGGTTTTGATGAATCATTGATAATATATTTAGGCGTGTATATTTTTCAATGTGTATCGACATTATTTAGTAACTATAATAAATCTTCATGGCAATCGTAGATAGAAATGAATAGATTTTATTCACTGGTATCTTAAAAATTTAAAAAAAGTATATTATTAGTTTGAAGAGGATATTTAAAATGAATGAATCATACGGTCATGAATTAGATTTTTGCTAGGGAGTATATGTTTCGTTTTTCCCGATAAAAAGGAAGCACCAGGATATCATATTCATTTTACAAAAAAATTGCCCGGAAGAAATAAAAAAATAAGGTATTAGAACTTTATCCCAAACTGATCGAAGAAACGAAAAAGAAGACATGAAGAAGGTTTATATACCAGCAAAGATTATTTTTTTCTGATATTCAATTAAAAAATTTGCGATGACTAGCTAAAAATCGGAATACAAGTTGGGGTTTGGCATAGTTATTTTTGAAGACTTGCAATTTATAAAAAGATATCTTATCTTGTAAAAGCAATCAGAATGGAGACAAAAATGAACGTTTACGATTGGGATGATACAATCTACCGTGGTGATTCTACAGTAGGTTTTGTGAAATATCTTTGGCTACACCGCCCTAAAACTTTGATCAATTTACCGCGTACAGTTTGGTTTGGACTTTTATATGTGCTACGCATTGTGCCTAAGCTAACTTTCAAATCAAATCTATATCGTATGTTTCGCTATGTGGAAGATATGGAAAAAGTAGTTGAAGACTATACAAGTAGCCATTTAGACCATGTAAAGCAGTGGTATAAAGATATACAAAAAGAAGATGATGTAGTTATTTCTGCTTCTCCAGAATTCTTAATCCAATCTTTCTGTAGGAAGGTTGGTATTAAAACATGCATGGCAAGTGTAGTTGATATACATACAGGTGTATATAGTGGGTTGAATTGCCATGGAGAAGAGAAGGTACGTCGTTATCGTGAAGTATTCAACGATACAAAGATTGAAAACTTCTATTCCGATTCTTACTCTGATACACCACTCGCAAGAATCGCAGAGAATGCATATCTTGTAAAGGGAGATAACTTACTTCCTTGGGATAAGAAATAGATATTTTACATCGTTTATATTGAAAGGGAAAAATATGAAAAAGAAAGAGTATATTGCACTCGGATTAATTGCTGTATTATCTATTATGCTAATTCTAGTTTTCAAATTTATTCCTGCAATAATCAATAGGACAGATAATTCGCTTAAGGGGGGCGCCAAATGAACAGGCGAAAGGCGAATGGATAGTAGTTGTATATCATGGAGAAATTATCCAATGGTTCGATTCTGGTGTTGATGCCACATATACAGTTAAAGGGAATGTGGGAGATTTAACAATCGAAGTAAAAGATGGTAAATGGCACGTTAGTAAAGTTGATTGTCCAAACCATAATTGTGAAAAAATGGGTTGGGCAGATGTAGATAGCATCCTTCCAATACAGTGCATACCTAACGGCATATATATCGTATCTGCAAATGCAGTACAAAACTAAATATATTAAGATCGTGACTATCAAACATATTAAAAGAGATATCCAATTGCGTGTGGATACCTCTTATTTTTATATGTATGCAAGCATACATTGATTAGTTACTTGCTGTTTTGTGCTTGTACAGCTGTTAAGGCTACTACACCAACGATATCTTCCCAAGAACATCCACGGGATAAATCGTTAACTGGCTTAGCGATACCTTGTAACATTGGACCGTAAGCTTCAGCCTTTGCCAAACGTTGTACTAACTTATAACCAATGTTACCACCATCAAGGTTAGGGAAAATTAGTACGTTAGCTTGACCTGCAACAGGGGAACCAGGTGCCTTACTTGCCGCAACGCTTGGAACGATAGCTGCGTCTAACTGTAATTCACCATCGCATACTAAATCTGGATATTGTTGGTGAGCAATTTCTACTGCATTTACAACCTTATCTACTAATGCATGTTTTGCGCTTCCCTTTGTAGAGTGGGATAAGAAAGCAACCTTTGGATCAGCTCCTACAAGAGTTTTAAATGTGTTTGCTGTATCGTTAGCGATAGCTGCTAGGCTTTCACTATCTGGATCTTGGTTTAGACCACAGTCTGCGAATGCGATGTTCCATTATAACCAAATTCGCAATTTGGAACGTCCATAATGAAGAAACCTGAAACTAACTTCGCACCTGGTGCTGTACGTAAAATCTGTAATGCTGGACGTAATGTATTTGCTGTAGAGTGGCAAGCACCTGAAACAAGGCCATCAGCTCCACCAGTCTTTAATACCATGACACCAAATGTTGTGCGATCTTTCAATAATGCTTCACGAGCAGCTTCAGGAGTCATACCCTTAGCCTTACGTAATTCATATAATGTATTTACATATTCTTCTAATTTATCGGAAGTTTCTGGATTGATGATAGTCGCACCATCAATATTAACGCCATATTTCTCTGCATCTGCTTTTACAGTTGCTTCATCACCAATTAAGATAATGTTTGCTGTTTTCTCTTCTAAGATTTTAGCAGTAGCACGAAGTGTTCTTTCGTCTTCTGATTCTGGTAATACAATTGTTTTTATATCTTGTTTAGCTCTTTCTTTAATTCCGTCGATAAACGACATAGTGATTTCCTCCTTGAACATTAAAATTATCACGCTAACTGTGAAAAAAGTCCAATTATATAGTTGAAATCTTGAAAAAAATATGAAATTTAACTAGATTTTATAGAAAGGATTGAAATTTATAAAATCATGCAAAGTGTTATAATAAAAGCCAATGAGTTGGGGGAAGATATGTCTACGTATACAATTCAAAATTCATTTGTGTCAGTAACGATTGATGAACATGCGGCTGAAATACATAGTTTCTTTGATCGTGAAACGAATATCGAGGCAATGTGGCAAGGTGATAAAACCTATTGGGCTGGAAGAAATCCAATCTTATTTCCGATGGTTGGTAAAACTTGGGATGGCATTCTACATATTCAAGGGAACGAATATCATACTGGAAACCATGGCTTTGCTAGAAACAGTGAATTTAAATGTATTAAACATACTGATACTCAAATCGTAATGGAACTGTGTGATAGTGAAGAAACGCTAGCACAATATCCATTTCACTTCCGACTTGAAGTTACGTATACTTTGGAGGGTAAGAAGTTAGATATTGCATATCGTATTGAAAATAGAGATATCTGTGCGATGCCATTCAACTTTGGATTGCATCCTGCATTCAATTGCCCACTTGAAAAAGATAAAACATTTGATGCATACCGTTTAGAATTGAATCAAAAGGAAATATTAAACAATCAGGAAGTAGATGTGATTGCTTTAGATAAAGATGCATTAAAGAAGACAATCATCATCCAAAATCCACGTAGTACCTGTACGAAATTAACGGATGGTATTCATGGTGTACAGGTGGAATATCAGGGTTATCCATGGCTTGCGTATTGGTCACTTATGCACCGTTTGTTTGTATTGAGCCATGGTACTCACATACAGATTTTGAGAAGAATGAAGTTCCGTTTGAAAAACGTGAAGGAACAATATTATTAGATGTAAATGATAGCTGGCAAACAGCGTATTCAATAACACTATTCTAAAAAGAAGGAGAAAGAAAAATGTTAAAAATTGTTATTGCAGATTCCTATGACCAAGTAAGTGAAGAAGCATTTAAAATTATGCGTCAGGTTGTAGAGAAGGAAAATCCAGTATTGGGATTGGCTACAGGTTCTACACCGGTTGGTTTGTACAAGAAGATGATTGCAGACCATAAGACAAATGGTACATCGTACAAGAATGCTATCACATTCAACTTAGATGAATATGTCGGATTACCACGTAATCATGAACAAAGCTATTATACATTCATGCATGATAATCTCTTTAACGAGATTGATGTGCCTGAAGAGAATATTCACATTCCTAATGGTGAAGCAGCAGATCCTGAAGCTGAATGCGTACGTTATGAAAGTGAAATGGCAAAGTATGTGGTAGATGTACAGGTGCTCGGTATTGGTTCTGATGGACATATCGCTTTTAATGAACCGGGTGCAGCGTTCGATAGTTTGACACATACAATGGAACTAACAGAACAGACACGTAAGGACAATGCTCGTTTCTTCGATGGGGATATTGATCAAGTTCCAACTCTAGCAATTACACAGGGTTTAGGTACAATTATGCGTGCAAAGAAGATTATCTTAATCGCTACAGGAGCTAATAAGGCTGATGCAGTATACGGTATGATTAAGGGTCCTAAGACAACGGATTGTCCAGCAAGTATCTTACAGGATCATCCAGACGTAACTGTTATTTTGGATGAAGAAGCTGCCGCAAAAATTAAATAGGGCATAATTCTTTTGTATCAAATATATTTATGCAATAATATATTCACGGAGGTATTCAAAAATGGATATTATTAAGAATAAAGCAGAATATGATCAAGTATTAGCTGATAACAAATCAGTATTTGTAGACTTTTACGCTGACTGGTGTGGACCATGTAAGATGGTTGGACCAGTTCTTGAAGAAATTTCTAAGGACTATGCAGACATCAAGTTTGTGAAGGTGAATGTTGATGATAATCCTGAGATTGCACAACAGTATGGAATTATGTCAATTCCTACAATGATTGGCTTCAAAAATGGTGAAAAAGTAGCTTCCTCTTTAGGTTTTATGCCAAGAGAAGAACTTGAAGCTGTTGTTAAGCAGACTTTATAAAAATGAGTAAAAAGCAGGTGAAAGCCTGTTTTTTTATACAGAAAGATTTAATTATACAAAGCACATTATTTGTTATTTCCTATGAAGAAATAAGTGGTTGATAGTATAATCTTTAAGAAGAAACGGAGAACATCACATATGAAAAAAGGTTATATTAATTGTAATATCTGGCAAAATCCAGCAACTGCTTTTGCGACGAGTGATGAATATATTATTAAAGTTGGTACAAATCAAGAGATTGAAGAATTACTCTGTGAGGAAGGTGCTGAAATCGTTGACTTGAAGGGTATGTTCGTTGTCCCAGGTTTTGTGGATAGTCATATGCATCTGGCAGAACTTGGCATGTACTTATCCAATGTTATATTGGATGATTGTCATTCCAATGAAGAAGTTATCGAAAAGGTAAAAGAAAAGCTTTTGACTACAAAGCGGGTGAGTGGATTATCGGCCGTGGCTATAATGAAGAATCCTTCCCAGACCACCAAAAGCCAACAAGACAGATGCTTGATGAAATTAGTACAGAGGTTCCAATTGCTTTAACACGTTCGTGTGGTCATGTTTTATCTGCTAATACGGCTGCCCTAAAAGCTGCTGGTATTACAGAACACACAAAGATTGAAGGTGGAAGTATTGACTACGAAAATGGGTTTGTGGAAGAGAATGCTTTAAATAATATTCATAATGCATACCCACAACCAGATGTCGAAAAGATTGAAGAATACATCCATATTGGTGCAAGTTATGCGAATCGATTTGGTGTAACAACAGTTGGTAGTGATGATTTCTTGGCAGTTGCGCATGACTATAAACCTGTATTGAGTGCTTTTGAATCGCTGGCGTACAAACAAGATATGCCGGTACGTGTCAATGAGCAGTGTGAGTTTAATAATCCAAAGGAATTCTCAAAGTTCTTGGATGATGGTTATACCTTTGATGTAGGTGATGACTATTTCCGTATTGGCCCATTAAAGTTAATTACAGATGGTTCATTAGGTGCTAGAACAGCATATATGAAGAATGCATATGCGGATGATCCAACAACGAAGGGAATCGCATCTTTGGAAGAAGATGTTATTGAAACTTACGTTCGTTTAGCAAACCAATTCAATATGCCAACCATCGCACATGCGATTGGCGATGCGGCACTAGATAATGTACTGCATGTATATAAAGATACTGTGTTAGAAGGTAATCCTTTACACCATGGTATCGTACATTGCCAAATTATGAGACCTGATCAAATCAAACAGGTACTTGATCAGAAGCTGGCATGTTATTTCCAATCCATCTTTATTGATTATGACGCACAAATACTCGAATCTAGAGTGGGTAAGGAACTTGCATGTACTTCTTATCCATATAAGGCATTATTAGAAGGAACTCTAGCATCCAATGGTTCAGATGCGCCGGTTGAAATGCCGAATGTCTTAAAGGGAATTGAATGTGCAGTAACAAGAAAATCAATCTCTTATGATGCATGCATGAATGAAGCGGAATGTCTATCGGTTGATGAAGCGATTGCTTCCTTTACTACAAATGGTGCCAAGATGTTGTTTATGGATCATTGTATTGGCACAATCCAAGAAGGGTATTATGCAGACTTTGTAGTATTAGAAAAAGATATTCGTACAATTCCAGTTTCTAGCATCCATCAAACAAAGGTGATGTTAACGGTGATGGATGGTAATACGGTATATTCTAATGATTAGAAAAATTGAAGAAAAAGATATACCAGTTATTCTAGATTGGTATAACTGGTATATTAGGAATAGTGCTGCAACATTTGAAACTGAAGAATTATCGTTAGATGAATTTAAACAACGTGTTCGTATTATTACAGAGAAGTATCCGTGGATTATTTTAGAAGAAAATGATAAACCAGTTGGGTATGCGTATTATTCCGACTTTAATAGTCGTCAAGCATACGCATGTACAGTTGATTTAGCAATCTATTTAGATCCTAATTCGTGCCATCGTGGATATGGTAAAACTCTGATGAAAGAAATGATAGATATTGCTAGAAAATCTGGATATAAGAATATCGCATCGCTTGTAACAGCTGGTAATATCGCAAGCGAAAAGCTACATGAAAGATTTGGCTTTGTCAAAAAGGCAACGTTTGAAGAGATTGGCTATAAACACAATCAATGGCTAGCGGTTAGTTATTATTACTTACAGCTAGAGAATCAATAAAAAGGAGGGTATGCATGCGGAAAATCATTCTTGCGGGTGTTTGTTTACAAGCAAATAGTAGTAGCTTTACAAGCGCAATGCAGGAATGTGTTGCACTCTGTGAAGCATGTAATCTAGAAGTACTTGGGACGATCACCCAACAATCAAAGAGTATGGATCCACATACCGCATTCCGTACAGGAAAATTAGAAACATTAAAAGCGATGTGTGAAGAACTAGGTGCAGATGGTATTATTTTCTACAATTCCTTAAAGATACAAGTGAGCGATCGTATCTCTGCATATTGTGGGGTCAATGTGATTGATCGTACAGCGTTAATCTTAGATATCTTCTCCAAACGTGCGCGCAGTCGTCAGGCAAAATTGCAGACAGAAGTGGCACGTTTACAGTATGATTTACCACGTGTACTACATGCGGATAATGATAACGAACGTTCACGTGGTGGTGCAGTCACAAACCGTGGTGCTGGTGAGATGCGATCATCCATCATTGCCGCGAGATACCAAAAGAAAATAAATGACTTAAAAGAAGAACTACGAAAGATTGAAGTACGTCGTTATCAGGATGAGCGAAGACGTCAAAAGACATTATTGAAACGCGTTGCCTTAGTTGGTTATACCAATGCTGGTAAGAGTTCCTTAATGAATGCAATTCTTTCTATGCAGGATGCTGGGGGACAAGAAGTTCTTGAACAAGACATGTTATTTGCAACTTTGGATACGAGTGTTCGTATGGTACAAAGCAAACATAAGAAATTCTTGTTGTATGATACGGTTGGTTTTGTATCAGACTTACCACATGGACTCATTGAAGCGTTCAAGAGTACCCTAGATGCCGCAAGAGAAGCAGATTTACTAATCCATGTAATTGATGTGGCAGATCCTAGTTGGCAAGAAAAGAGCACTATCACCCAAGAAACTTTAAAAGAGATTCATGCGGAAGATATTCCACAGATTCATGTGTTCAATAAGATAGACAAGCTAGCACATCCAGAAAGAGTAGATGGTCTTACCATCTCTTGTTATACAAAAAGAAGGCTTTAGATACATTGCTGGAAGAAATCATTGAAATGATTTATCCAGCAGAAGAAAGCATTGTATGTAAACTAGGCTATGATAAAATAAGCATGTTCGATACATATAAAGCAATCCTAGATATGGATATCCTAGAGTACCACCAAGATGGTTTGATTGTTCGAATCACAGGTGAGAAAAAGATGTTACATGTCTTTGCAAAGTATCAGATAAAAGGAGAATAAAAATGGGAAACACAGTTTGGGAAAAACTCAATAAAACAGAGTTAAAGAAACTACACGCATTTAACGAAGATTACCGAGTATTCTTAAGCAACTCAAAGACAGAGCGTACATTTGTGACTAACTCTGTTGCGTTTGCGGAAGCACATGGTTTTAAACCAGTAGAAACAGCGAAGAAGCTAAAGGCTGGTGATCGTTATTACGCTGTAAACAAAGGTAAGAACGTTATCTTGTTTGTAATGGGTAAAAAGCCATTAACAGAAGGTATGAATATCTTAGGAGCACATATTGATTCACCTCGTATGGACCTCAAGCAAAAGCCACTTTATGAAAAGGATGGCTTAGTATTAATGGATACACACTACTATGGTGGTATCAAGAAGTACCAATGGGTAGCACGTGCGATGGCACTTGTTGGTGTTGTATGCAAGAAGGATGGCACAACAGTTGAAATTAACATTGGTGATAAGCCAGGTGATCCAGTTGTAGGTATCTCAGACTTATTGATTCACTTAGCTGCTCAACAATTACAAAAACCAGCAGCGACTGTTGTAGAAGGTGAAAAATTAGACCTATTAGTAGGTTCTATTCCTAAGAAGGGTGTTGAAAAAGATCCAGTTAAAGCATATCTTTTAGACCTCTTGAAGGAACAATATGATATTGATGAGGATGACTTCCTCTCAGCAGAAATTGAAGTTGTACCTGCTGGTGAAGCCCGTGATTATGGTTTAGATCGTTCTATGATCTTAGGTTATGGTCATGATGATAAGGTATGTGCATACACATCACTTCGTGCAATTGCGGAAATTGATAAGCCAGAGCGTACATCTGTATGTATCCTAGTTGATAAGGAAGAAATCGGTTCTGTAGGTGCTACTGGTGCACATAGTGATTTCTTTGAACACGTCGTTACAAAGTTATTAGACAAGCAAGTTGGCGCAACACTTGTAAACTTACATGAGGCTCTTGAAAATAGTGCCATGTTATCAAGTGACGTATCTGTTGCGTATGATCCAAATTATCCTGAAGTATATGAGCCAAAGAATTCAGCTTACTTCGGAAAGGGTATCTGTTTTAACAAGTATACAGGTTCTCGTGGTAAGTCTGGCTCTAACGATGCAAGTGCTGAGTTTATGGCACAGATTCGTAAGTGCATGGATGATAACAACGTTATGTTCCAAACTTGCGAATTAGGTAAGATTGACGTTGGTGGAGGCGGAACAATCGCATATATTCTTGCCAATAAGAATATGAATGTTATCGATGCAGGTATCTGCGTTCAGAACATGCATGCTCCATTTGAAACAGTATCTAAGGCAGACGTATACGAAGCTTATCGCGCATATGTTGCTTTCCTCAAAGATATGAAATAATATTGATACAAGGGGGTTAATTATGGAACTCAAAGAAAAAGTATCATTAGATCAGTATCAGAACGTTGTTGTATTATATCGTGATGAAAACGGTGCGTTATTCATCGGTAATACATATGACTATCATGGACGTACTCCAGATAGTCGTTACCTCAGCGTTATGTATCATGAAAGTCTGGATGAAACACTAGGTATCATGGGTGGTTGGAATTATTTAGATGATAATAGCCCAACAATTACGCTTGTGCCGGTTCCAGAGATGTCACTTGGTGTAGATGACTTCTTAACTGCACACAATACAGGGCTAAAGTGGGATGAGATTGAATACCATGAAGTATCAAGCTATCCAAAGATTGAGACATATGTACGCTTATCACCTGTACGTCGTGGTACTGCAGTTGGCTTTGTAATGAAATAATCCAGTTTTAATCCTAGAAGGACTGTAGTCCTTCTTTTTTGTATGAAATATTATTTGAATTCTGTGTAACACGATTACTATAATGAGCAGAAAATGATAGTATAAATGCGTTAGGAGAACAGACATGAAAATTACTTTTTATCTTGTTCGTCATGGAGAAACATTATTTAATCATTTAGGTCGTATGCAAGGAAGCTGTGATTCCCCGTTAACAGAGCGTGGAATTGCACAGGCGTATGAAACTGCCGATCAACTCAAAGATATCTGGTTTGATCGCATTTATTCTTCGCCAAGTGAGCGTGCTTGGAATACGGCGGATATCATAGCGAAGGATAGAGAGGTTCAACCAGTTCTACTTTCAGGATTACACGAGATGAGTTTTGGAAGATTGGATGGATCTAGACACACAACGCATGAAGAAGAGATTCGTCGATGCCAAGAAAGCTTAGATTATAGTTCAGCAGGTGGTGAATCCCCAGCGATGATGGAAGCTCGTATCCGCAATACGTTACGTACGATTATTGATGAATCTGAAGATGGTGATCGTATTTTACTTGTAGGTCATGGCATGTATCAAATCTGTACGATGAAGTTCTTGCTGGATATTGATCTTGAGGCTTTACATCAAGAATGCGATGAAGCAGGTCGTAGTATGATTCCAAACGGTGGAATCATGGTATTTACATACGAAGATGGTGAATATCAAATTCAACAGGTTCCAGTAGAGCCAAAAAACTTCGTATACAAAATGGAAGAGAAGACAGTAAACATTTACTATGTAAGACATGGAGAAACACTGTTTAATCACTATAACCGTATGCAGGGAAGAAGCGATAGTCCACTTACTGCACAGGGAATTGAACAAGTGAAGTTATCTGGGAAAGCATTGCGTCATGTGGATTTTGCGTTTGCGTATTGTTCAACTGCAGAAAGAGCACGTGATACTGCCGCATATATCTTAGAAACGCATGATATTAGTGCAATACCAAATCAAGATTTAAGAGAAATTAACTTTGGAACCTATGAAGCTAGAGTACGAGACGCTATCATGGATGAATTATATGAACGTTTTAATCCACGTGTTGATTTCAGTGATGTTGGTGGGGAAAGTGAAGAACAGGTTTTTGAACGTATTGATCGAATTTTAAAACTTGTAGTTTCACGAGCAAAAGATGGTGAAAATGTATTACTTGTAGCACATGGCTCACTCTATATGACATTACTCAAACATTTATTTAATATCTATCGTGCGGATTTAACTGAACAAAAGAAGGAAGAAGGAAAACACATCATACCAAATGGTGGGATTGCGAAGTTCACGTATAGTCATGGAACATATCATTTAGAGCAACTCATGATAACACCAGAAGAATTCATGGAGGTGAAATAGCAAATGGGATTATTTGATATCTTTCGTCCAGTGGACATCAATGAAGAACTAAAAAACATGAAGACTATTCCTGGTGCAGTATTGTTGGATGTCCGCGAAGAAGATGAATATAAAGAAGAAAATATTCCAAATAGTGTAAATATTCCACTTTCCAATTTAGAACGGATTGAAGATATGCATTACACAAAAGATACACCACTATTTGTGTATTGCCATAGTGGTAGAAGATCTGGTTTGGCAGTCATGCGATTAAGAGAATTGGGTTATACACATGCCAAGAATATTGGTGGTATTATTCATTATAAGAAAGCATAGAGGATAGAAACATGAAACCCTGTTTAATCATTGGCTCAACCGTTTGTGATGTGATTATTAACTTACCAGCTATACCTGCATCTGCACAGGACGCGAATATCTATGGTCAAACATTGCAGATTGGTGGTTGTGCATTTAATGTCGTATCAATATTACATCAGCTTTCCTTACCATATACATTTCTTTCACCAGTAGGTACAGGTGTATATGGAAAATTTGTAGAATCAGAATTACAAAAAGCAGGTATTACTACAACAATTCGTACTGAACAAGAAAATGGTTGTTGTTATTGCTTGGTTGAGGATAGTGGAGAAAGAACATTCCTTTCTTACCATGGTACAGAGTATACATTCCAAAAGGAATGGGCGGATTCGCTTGATCTTTCTTCCTATGGATATATCTATGCTTGTGGAATAGAGATTGAAGACAAGGATGGCTCACATATCGTAGATTGCCTAGCCGCATGTGATGGACAGGTCGTATTCGCACCAGGTCCAAGATATGCACATATCTCTAAAGAAATCATGGAACGCATCTATGCACTCAAACCAATCCTGCATGTCAATGAAATAGAACTGTTTGGTTTGAGTGGAAAGAACGATATCAACGAAGGGTTACAGGAACTCTATACACGAACAGGGAATATTGTGATTGTTACCTTAGGTGAAAATGGTTCTACAAGTTATGATGGTTCAAATTTTGTGCATGCACCATCAAAGAAAGTAACTGTAGCAGATACAATTGGTGCAGGAGATTCTCATGTGGGGGCTGTGATTGCAGGATTATGCATGCATGCGGATATGAAGGATATCCTTGGATTTGCAAATGATATAGCGGGAGCGGTTGTATCTAAAAAAGGAGCAGGCTTAGAACCTGCAACCGCATTAGAGATTTATTATCAATACTTTAAAAAAAGACCATAAGGTCTTTTTTACATCTTGGCTTTCTCGAAACGTTCTAGTGCAGAAGGGAAAGTGCCTTGCATTAGAATCGCAACTTGATCAACAATCTTTTGTGGATTTTCATGCATACCTTTTTCAATCCAGTCAAATATTACACCGGCAAAACTGAATCGATAGAAGGATGCCATAAAATGAATTGTTTCATTAGAAACCTTATAATTTTTCGCAAGTTCACGAATTACATTTAATAGTAAGTACTCCGCCGCATCTTCTAGCATACGCATGATGTGGGATTGTGAACGAGAGTGGATTGTATTTAAGATAAAGTGTTTTTCTTTCTCAATAATCTTGAAGGCAGATAAAAGTCCATCTTGCCAACTATCATAACTACGTTGAGTTCCGATGGCTTCTTCACCCTCCGCAAGATAAATCCAATCGATTAAATCATAGATATCATGGAAGTGATAATAAAATGTTTGACGGTTTACACCGCAGTCATTTGTAAGGTCAGTAATCGTAATCTTTTCGAGAGGCTTCTGTAATAAAATCTTCTTTAGAGAAGCGCCTAATGCTTTCTTTGTCAAATCGCTCATTTTGTATAACCTCCAGTATGTTTATTTTTACGTGGAAAGTTAAATTATTTCTACATTAATACTTTTATTTTTTTGAATAATAATTGGTATTATAATTCATGTCCTATGAAAACTTTGCAGGAATACCCAAGCGGTTGAAGGGGCAGGCTTGGAAAGCTTGTAGATCGGTAACACGGTGCCAGGGTTCAAATCCCTGTTCCTGCGCCATAGTTAAAAAACCCGCATAAATAGCGGGTTTTAATATGCAATGGTCAATAATTGGTCAACTATTGAAATAGAATAAATACAGAGTAGGGGATACTCTGTATTTAAATTTGTTATTTATTGTTGTTTTGCTCGCCTTGGTTAGGAAGAGTTTGTTGGTTATTATTTTGAGATTGTGTTGTTTCTAGTGTGCCTGTAAGAGTAACTGTAACTTGAATCTGGTTGCCATCTCTATCAATTGTTAAATCAATTGTATCACCAGGTTTCTTTGTCTTTAGAATTGCGGATAAATCTGGATAGCTTGAAACTTCCTTGCCATCTGCACCTACAATCTTATCATAAGCCTTTAAGCCAGCAGCTTGTGCACCACTACCATCGATAACATTTGTAACATATACACCTGGAGTGTAGTTACCTTGTTGAGTTGTAAGAGTCTGTAAAGTAAACACCCTAATGTTGCACGGTCTGTAACTTTACCATTCTTAATTAACTGTTCTGCAACCTCCATTGCGTCATTGACTGGGATTGCAAAGCCGATACCTTCGATTGTTGCGCCAGATGAAGATGTACCAGAGTCTTTAGACTGTACGATACCAATTAAATTACCGTTACCATCAAATAATCCACCGCCTGAGTTACCAGAGTTGATTGTGGCATTTGTTTGGATAAGCTTCATAGATTCGTTGTTAACAACAAGTTCACGAGATGTTGCCCGAGATGATACCATCTGTAACAGTTCCACCAAGTGTCCCTAATGGATTACCAATTGCGATGGCTGTATCACCAACAGAAATCTTGGATGAATCACCAAGTGTAGCAGGTGTTAAGTCATTTGCGTCAACCTTTAATACTGCAATATCGCTCTTTGCGTCTGTCCCAACAAGTTTTGCGTCATACTCTGTTCCATCACTAGTCTTGACTGTAATCTTTTGGGCACCATCAATTACGTGGTTGTTTGTAACGATATAACCATCTTTACTGATAATAACACCAGAACCAGCAGCGTTTGTTGTGTATGTACCACCGAACATGCCATACGATTGTTGTGTAATTTCTGTTTGAATTTCTACTGTAGAAGGGGCTGCTTTTGCGGCAGCTTCTGCAACTGTTAAACCAGATCCACCTTTTTCGTTAGAAACGGAAGTTGTTTTACTGCTACCTGATTCTGTTGTTTGATAAACTACTGTTTTACCAGTATTTCCACTTTGTGCTGAATATAGCCAAGCACCACCAAATCCACACAGTACTGCAAGTGCACCTTTACCGACAGTCGCAATGACTTTTGAACCGAATATATTTTGCTTTTTGTTTGGTGTTGTTATAACAGTTTGGTTAACTGTTTCTGCTTTTGCTTGTTCGCTAGATTCTTTAGCATCTACATTAGCTGCTTGTTGCGTGGCTTCTGTATGTTGTTCTTCAACAGTTTCTGGTTTGTTTTCAACTGTTTCAGATTGATTTGATTCATTAATTTCGTTGTTTGTTTCATTTAAGTTATCTGACATATTTCAATCCTCCTTGTTACTACGTCTATTATCTTAGAGCACAAATGTGAAGAGAGTGTGAATGATAATCGAATTTCATGTGCAATTTCATTAAATATATACAAATTAAAAAGCTAGATTCCGTAGAATTCTAGCAATTTTAGAATTAAATTATCGACTCTTACGTAGTGTCATACCAAAGACGCCACCAATAATACCACCGATAATATGAGTTAACTGTGATACGTTATCGATATTGAATACACCTTCATAAATCTGTGTTCCAATATATAGTACTGCAACGATGATGAATGTAAGTGGGATACCTTCTTTAGAACCTGTTACTGCTGATAATAGAATGAAGGCAAATACAACACCACTAGCACCCAATAACATTGTGTTTGGAGCGATAATGATATGTGCAATACCTGTTACAAGAGCGACCACCAAGATGACAACAAGTAAACGTTGGCTACCATATTTTTCCTCTAACATTGGACCTACCAGTAAGAATAACAACATGTTATTCATGTAGTGTGATAGGTCAGCATGTCCTAATACGTGTGTGAATAAACGTAGATAGAATAGGGGTTGAGTAATGAGCCTCCATATACAGAGAATATGAGATAGTTTGTAGTACCGTTTGTTAGAGTGTTTCAGTCCTAATGCGATTAAGCTAATTAGGGCAAACGATAAGATTACTGGTGAATTCCAAGTTATTTTTTTCATATATTGACTCCTTTAAATCTTCTCTATTATAACAGGTGAATGATATCAAAAAAAAGCGTATAATTACTAGGAGCGAAAAGGAGTACATCATGTCAGATAAAAAAGCAAAAATCCAACAGGGAACGATTGCCCCTGTTACAAATCCAGAAGTAAAGAAAGCAATCAATGATTTAAAACTCGGAAGTACCCCTGAAAGACAAGAGGCGTTATCAAACGCATTAAAGAAAAGCAAGATTACTAGCACCTTGTAATTTTGATGTAGAACTAAAAGCCAGATCACAATGGTGTTTTACCAACAGTAAACCCATCACAGATTAAGTTCTTCCTCATCAATACAAATGATGGGAAAGCATTCTTCCCAGCATTTACAGATGTTGAAGAGTCCACAAAGTTCAAGGTGGCTGGTGAGAAGGATGATACACCAAAGAATATCGTAAGAACAATTCAAGAATACGATGCGTTATTATCCGATCCAAATACAAAGATTCAAGGTGTTATCATCAACCCAGGAACAGATAATATCGTTATTCCTAAGCCACTTATTGCAATCCTTGCAGGTAGAGAAAGACCAAAGCCTGTACAGCCAACAGCACCGATGAATGTGACATATTCTGAACCAAATGTTTATCCAACACGTTTGGTAAATGCTGTATATGACTATTGTGAAACAAATGATGCGATTAGCAGAGTTTGGCTAAAGGCAAAACTATATGGTCCAGCAATGGCATTCTTCTTAGTTGTGGAAGCTGAAAAGCCAGAACATGATATCTTAACAAAGATTCATGATGCGGCTGTACCACATGCAAAGGATTTACCAGTTGAAGTTGTATTCATCAACGATGAACTACGTAAGAATGTTATCAAAGAGGCGGTTGCGATGTATGACCGTAACATCAGTTTCTAATGGATATTAGAATATTAACAGCAGCAGAACTTGATGAAGCGATTAGCCTTGCGAAAGAAGTGATTCTTTCTGAGACAGATGTTTCATGGAGTAAAGAAGCTGCTAAGAGTATTAGTGAATTTATGGCAGAGCGCCTAAATCAATTCACAGTTTATGGCTTATACGAAGAAGGATTAGAAAGCATCCTGGCTTATGATCCAGAAAAGATGCATATTATTCTGTTACTAACAAAACAGGACTCGCGTAAGAAGGGATATGCAACAGCACTGCTAAATCATTTGAAAGAAGAGGCAGATGAGAATCGTCTTTCAAAGATTACCGCTAACGTTGTGGATTCAGCAGCAGACTTCTATCATCACTATGGATTTGAGGATGCTGGAACATCTACAGAAGCCGGTGGAATGAATTACACGCCGATGGAATATCTTGTGGGTAGAGAATGGTTGGGTAAAACTGTAACAGTTATTATCGATCATACATACGGAAGCTTCCATCCACATATCGCAGATTTAACATATCCAGTAAATACAGGCTATGTTGAAGAACTATTCCAGAAGAACGGAGAGTTCCAAGATGCGTATGTCATTGGTCCTAAAGAGCCTTTAGATACATTTAAAGGCGTTGTCAGTGGTATTATCTACCATAAAGATGACCACCGTTCTTATTTTCATCGTCACTCGTGTTACAGAAAATATTGATGAAAACGAAATCATTCAAGCTGTTGGTTTTGAACAACAGTTCTATGAGACAAGAATCTTATGGAAATAACAAAAGCAACAGTTTGCAAAACATCTTCTGATTGAAAGTTTGTTGGTTTGATTCTTGTAGCGATAGGTGCTGCTGGAATTATGAAGGTGGCGTTAGGAACAGGTGCTTATGATGCTTTGGCACTAAGTATTAGTTCAATCACTGCAATTGAAGTAGGGACAGTTGGATTTAATTGGTAACTGCATCTGTATTGCTATACAAATACTAATGTTACGAAAGAAATATCGTCTGATGTTTCTGTTACAGATTCCAGTATCATTCCTGATGGGAATAACAATTAACTATTTTTATTACATCGTATTTGCAGGGATGAATTCAGATTTCTATATTGTGCGTCTAGTTTTGTTAATGGTATTTATCGTCATCTGTACTTTTGGAGATGCGATGATGACTGCGAGTGGGAATGATAGGACTTGCAGTTGAAAGTACATGCGTACTTTTTGCAAAGAAATTCCAAATGGAGTTTGGCAAAGTAAGACAGCTAGCAGATGTAGTCTTTATCATACTGATATTCATTTGTTGGTTCTTCTTCCATGCAATATTCCCAATGCGTGAAGGAACAATCATCCTAGCATTTACATTTGGACCGTTACTAGGATACTTTACAAAGAAACTACAGCCACGTCATTCATAAATGGGTATATCAAACAACGAACTAACTCAGCCAAAATTGGTTGGGTTTTTTTCTTTTTTACCTATTGACGAAAAATATACTAACTGTGTATATTGTATATATACAGATAGGTTGGAGGTTGATAATTATGAAACTAATTATTGACAACAGGAGTGGACAACCGATTTACGACCAAATTTATAATCAATTACGAGATCAAATCATTAATGGTACCTTAGCAGAAGATGAAAGTTTACCATCTATTCGCACACTTGCGAAAGATCTACGTATCAGTGTCATTACCACAAAACGATCATATGAAGAACTGGAGCGAGAAGGTTATATCTATACCATTCCAGGCAAAGGAAGTTTTGTGGCAGGAAAGAATGTCCAACTCATTCAAGAACAAAATCTTCGCATCATTGAAGAACATCTAGCAGAAATCAAAAAACTATCCACTTCTTGTAATCTATCACAAGAGGAAGTAACCAAAATGATGAAAGTCATTTGGGATGAAAATGAATAATTGGGGGAAAAATCTTTATGAATGCAATTGAAGTAAAAGATATTACGAAAAAGTATGATAACTTTCGCTTGAATCATGTATCTTTACAGATCCCAGAAGGATCGATCTATGGTTTAATTGGTGAAAATGGTGCAGGTAAAACAACACTTATCAACTGTATCCTAGGACTTGTACAACCAAACTATGGGGATGTTGTAGTACTAGGTAGTAATAATTTCATCAATGAAGTAGAACTCAAAGACCAGCTAGGTTTTGTAATCAATGATATGGGTATTCCTAATATCCTAACGGTAGATAAGATTGAAGAAGTCTTTAGTAAAATCTATAAACATTGGGATCATGAACAATTTGTAAAACTATTAAAACAGTTTGAAATTGATGAAGATGAAAAGTACGAAACACTATCATTAGGTAACAAAATGCGTATCGCAATTGCGATTGCATTAAGTCATAACGCAAAACTATTTAGTATTAGATGAACCAATGAATGCACTAGATCCTGCGATTCGTGCAGAAGTCGTAGAACTTCTCATTGAATATACACGTCAAGAAGATCATACAATTCTTATCTCTTCCCACATCGTTACAGATCTTGAAAAAGATGTGTGATTACATTGGATTCATGCATGCAGGTGAATTAATAATTAATGATGAGAAAGATAATATCTTATCTAACTATGGAATATTGAACATAGCACCAGAAGAAATCACGAATATTCCAGAAGGTGCAATTGTCGCAAAGAAAGAAACACCATATCAGGTAAAACTATTAATCGATCGTAAGCATGCTCCAAATCTAGAAGGTCTACATCCAGCGACGTTAGAAGAAATTTTCGTTGGTATCGTAAAAGGTATTATTTAAAAATCATATAATATTAGAAAGGAATTTCTAAGCATATGAAAGCACTGTTAATAGCTGAGTGTGAGAGATTTATTAAAGAAATAAGAGATATATTTCATATATTTTATATTTCTATTATTATGTGGTCTTAAGGAGCTCGGACTAGATAGTTTGATATCCTCAGATACATTTCCCTACTTTTCTATGTTTATCATATTTTTTTCGCTATGACTTTTGATGGAAATTTTAGTCAATGCAGAAAGTATTACGATTTATTACCCTGTTAAACAACAATCTCTTGTAAAGTATTCTGTTTCTTTAGAAAGCAGGAATTTATAATCTTGTTCTTATTCTAGGTTGGGCTCATCTATTGTGTAGTTCTTGGGAAGATTAATTATTCCAGATTCTGAGTCAGAAACTGGATTTATATTCATTACTTGAAAGTATCTCGATACCTGACTATACTACCAAAGCAAAAAAAGATGACACAAACGTTATTTTAGAACATATCTTAATATTAGTACTTCTTGCGTGCTTTCTATTGGGAGTTATCATAACTCAAACAACATTGGATAAGAATATCGGCTTTTCTATTCTTTACTAGCTTCATTGATTGTATTGACATACTTTTTCTTCCATTCGTATTCTCAAAGTAAAAAGAAATTTTTAACGAAAGTGAAAATCATCAATGTTTTCAAAAGGGTGTTAAGAATATGAAAGCACTGTTGATAGCTGAGTATGAACGAAATTTATTAAGGATAAACGATATTTATGCCTATATTATATGTTTTATAATGAGTTTTATTGGTGGAATAATATCCCGTGTTAATCATGTCCCAACCTAACAGTTACCCACTTCTTCTGTACTCTTATGTTGTTATAAATAATTTTTTTCTAAAAATTATTTCATAAAAGTCTAATAGTATAAGACTACTGCCAATTAAACATCAATCTTGTTTACTAATAGTTTTCTTGGAATTGTGCATCAATAATTTGGTTCTTGCTATAGGTTGGTTGATTTTCTGTGCAATGGCAGGCAATTTCTATATGCCAGAAATGTTCTGGTTAGAGCTTATTCTTGTGTTTGAATGCATGTTTATTCCAAATGCTTTCCCCGAGTTATAAATGGCCCAAACAGTATCTTGAACATATTTTTATCATACTTACAGTTGCAGGAATTTATTGGATAGTTGTAATTAAGACAATGATAAATCATGAATTGTGTTTTCTCATATTTATAGTTGCACTATTTGTAACAACCTATATCTCATCCATTCGTATACTAAAAACGAATAATAATTTTTAACAAAGTAGAATAATCTATTTTTAGGAAAGGAATTTCTAAGAATATGAAAGCACTATTATTACTGGAGTTTGAGACATTCATAAAAAAAAGAAACAGTTTATCTTTCCTCTTTTATATTTTGTTTTTCGATTTATTCATTGTTTTATATTGTGAAAGTAAAAGTCAAACTATGATAACCCTCTTATGTTGATCTTTCTCGATTCAGTTGATAAATGATTTTTGCTAAAAACATGAACGACCATTGAAGAAAGTTATGAGCTTGTTTCCAATTAGTGCAAAAGAAAGAATAAATATACTTTTTCTTAGAAATATTTATACTCAATATAATAATATTCTTTGGATTATCCATATCATATTTTTCCATATAAAGAAAGTGGGTACAATATTGGTTTGTGCTATATATTATTGTGTTGATTGAGGCTTTAGCAATTCCTGCTATTTTGCCAATCAATATGTGGCATCGAAATTATTTTGAGCATTTGTATATGTTGCTAGTTGTGATTGGTGTTGCTGCACTTATTTATATAAAAACAAATATTCATCCTATTATTCAGTTTTTTGGGATATGCAAGTGTTCTTTATACACTAGCTTATATTTCATCCATTCGTATCTTAACTAATAAAGATTGGTAGAAGGAGGCCTTTATGCAAGGGATATATGCATTGTATCGACATCGTTTATTTAACTTCAAAAATGTCATAATAAATATTGTTATATTTCTTATATACATTTCATTTATGCAGATACCGATATATTCTTTTTCAAGAAATACTTGGAATTATTTTCTTCTTCATTTTTCAAGTACAAACTCATTAGCTGTTTTGATTGATGAAAACTGGAATCCAATCTTACAAATACTTCCAGTTCGTAAGAAAGATTACTTTCAATGCATATATGAAAATAACTTTTTGTGTTATACGTTTCTATATTTGTTGTGTACGATTTGGTTTCATACTTTGATTTCAAAACTAAGTTTACTATTTGTAGTGGCTCCAATTGGTTGTTTGTATTACTGTTTACGAAATTTCAAAATGATGACCATAGTGAAATCAAATCGAATATGATTTCGATATATTCTGTTTATGATTGCTGCACTTGTGTTTACATGGATTAGAAATCAACTGAAATTGACTAATTCAATTGTTGTATTTGGAAATTTAATATGTCTTTGGGATTGTTGCCATTCTTCTATTTGCATGTATGCATGAAATTCGCAAAGAGGAATTGATATGAAGAAATTATCATTTTATCAGGCTTATACTTTAATTGGATTGATAGAATTTGTAATTGTTGTTCCGTGCTTGTATTACTTTCTTGGTGCAGAGCGTAGTTATAGTATCTTGATAGATTTATTTCCATACGGAACAGGATATGTAGCTGGATTATTGTATCAAATGCAGTTAGATTTAGAGAATATTTCACTTTATCCACTTTCTATCAAAGGAGAAAATATTACCACGCATCAAGCGTATCCTATTGGCATTGCTCAGCAGTAATATACTATATTCATTATTTTTCTACCTTTCTTCATCGTTTTAATCCTGTTGACTTAGAAAACCTTGTAGTATCACTGCTGATATTATTTGTGTTAGAAGAAACATTTTTATATCAAATTGAAAAATATAAACTAGCATTGGTTTTGGGTATCTTATTCTCTGCGGTTGTCATTGGCTTAAGAGTAGTGATTCCTGACATATTACAGCTTTTAATTATCGCTCTATTCCTAACTGGTTTCTGTATCTTCTGGATGTATCATCAAAGTACCAGAAGAAAATCATGAGTGAAAGGCTCCGCAAGGAGCTTTTTCTTTCTGAATGAAGTAATTACAAGTATAATATGGAGTAGATAAAGGAGGTTTCTATGGATTTATTTGGGTATGCAAGCGAAGAGACAAAGAAAAAAGAAGAGCCTTTAGCGGCACGTATGAGACCTTCTACTTTAGAGGAAGTTGTTGGTCAGGAACATATCATTGGCAAAGATAAATTGTTATATCGTGCAATTAAAGCGGATAAGCTTGGATCATTAATCTTTTATGGCCCTCCAGGAACGGGTAAGACAACACTAGCACAAGTGATTGCGAATAGTACCTCTGCTGATTTCCAACAAGTCAATGCGACAATTGCAGGTAAGAAAGATCTTGAACAGGTAATTACACATGCGATGGATTTGATGTCGATGTATCAAAAGAAAACAATCTTTGTTTATCGATGAGATTCATCGATTTAATAAAGGACAACAGGATTATCTACTACCGTATGTTGAAGATGGCACAATTATCTTGATTGGTGCGACTACAGAGAATCCATATTTTGAAGTGAATCAAGCATTGATTTCACGTTCTCGTATCTTCCAGTTAAAGTCACTAACAAAAGAGAATATTGTGACTCTTTTAAAGCGTGCTGCAGAAGATGCGATAAAGGGTATCGGCAAAGACAATGTTATCTTAGATGAGAAAGCTGCTGAATTTTTAGCAGAGATTTGTGATGGAGATGCACGTGCTGCGTTGAATGCGTTAGAACTTGCAGATCTTACAACAGATCGTAGTGATGATGGCTATATTCACATTACCTTGCCGGTTGTGGAGGAATGCATTCAAAAGAAGGCAATCCGTTATGACAAGGATGGTGATAACCATTATGATACGATTTCTGCGTTTATTAAATCGATGCGTGGTTCTGATCCAGATGCCACACTCTACTACCTTGCACGCATGTTGACGGCGGGAGAGGATGTTCGTTTTATCTCTCGTAGAATTATGATTGCGGCAGCAGAAGAATGTGGTAATGCAGATCCAAGAGCGTTACAGATTGCGGTTGATGCGGCGTTAGCCGTTGAAAGAGTGGGGATGCCAGAAGGAGCCATCATACTCGCAAATGCGGCTACTTATGTTGCCAATGCACCTAAATCGAATGCATCATCAAATGGTATTTTTATGGCAATGGATCTGGTTGAAAAAACAGGTAATCTTCCGATTCCACCATATCTAAAGGATGCTCATTACGCAGGTTCAGAGAAGTTCGGCAATGGTGTAGGGTATCAATATGCACATGATTATCCAAATCACTATGTGAAACAACAATATCTACCAGATGCAATTAAGAATGAAAGACTATATCACTTCTCAGATGTAGCTTATGAAGCCAAGCTCCAACAATACTTCAATTCGATTGGTAAGACTGATTATCAAAAGGAGAAAAAATAATGCAAGGAAAATACAAAGTAATTACGCTTTGTGGTAGCACACGCTTTAAAGATGAATTCATGAAAGCGCAGAAAGATTTGACGCTTGCTGGAAACATTGTAATTAACGTTGGATTATTTGGCCATAGTGGCGATAATGAAGTTTGGGAAAATATGGATGAGGGTACTCTAACAAAGACAAAAGAGATGTTGGATGATATGCATAAACGTAAAATTGATATGGCTGATGAAATTTTTGTAATCAATGTTGGTGGCTATATCGGCTCTAGTACAAAGTCGGAAATTGAGTACGCAAAGGCAACTGGAAAAGCAGTTCGTTATCTTGAAACAATGGAATAAAATATCTGAGTGCTAAATATTAGCACTCTTTATTATTAAGTGCTAAAATACTTCTATACTCATAAGGAGGTATACAATAATGGCAATTATCGTTCCGATTTATAACACGGTATTATTACCAGACACAAATATTTATCTGACCAGTGATAGCTATAAAAACGCAACTGGACAGGAACCTGCTGTAGGTGATCGTATTATCTTTGCGATTGAAAAGAAGGCTTTATCTACAGATGAATTTCGTCCTGAAAACTTTTATCCATTAAGTGTATCAGGAACTATTACAGAAGTTAGTAATAGTGGTTTTGTGGTAATCAAGACAGAATCACGTATCAATATTGAAGATATCGTTGTACATAGTGATAAAACCCTAGAAGTTTTTATCTATCATCCGTAAACCGATGACCAAATGATTTAGATCCAATGGATGAAAAAGAAGCGGGTTGACCAACTTAAGAGTGCACTTGTGAAAGGCAACCGCGAACTATCAATGGGCATCTAGGGTGCACGTAACTTTCATCTCTCAATTAAAGGGGAATGGAGGATATCATCAGTGCCATGGCACAGTGGTTAAACATTACGGATGAAGAAAAGTATGCATTACTTGAAGAAAATCTTCGCTCCAATCTATTAAATAAGATTGAACAGTATATCTATGAATATACAGAGATGACGGATGTAACTAACGAAGCTTCAGCTGCACAAGAAAATGACAATAAGAAAGCCTATCGTGAGATGGCTATCAAGAAACAAATCGAATATCTTCAAAAAGGAACTGGATGACATGCATCCAGAGAATGTTACAGATATTCGTAAGATGGAGATGAAGATTCAATCATCTGGCATGAATGAAACTGCACGTCGTGAAGCGGATAAGGTTTTAAGCCGTCTAAAAACAAGAAGGTAGTAACTCTCCAGAGTATGGTAATCTTTACAACTATCTAGATTTTTTTAACAAGTATCAGTTGGAAGAAAAGAACGTACAAAGAAGATTGACTTTCAAGCTGCGGAAAAGATTTTTGGATGAAGACCACTACGGTCTAAAAGAAAGTGAAAAGAGCGTATCTTACAACAGATTGCGGTAATGGATCTTAATAAGCGTCAATCAGGTTCGATTCTCTTATTTGTCGGTGCTCCAGGTACTGGTAAGACAAGTATTGGTCGCTCCATCGCAAATGCGCTCAAACGTAAATATGTACGTGTTGCGCTGGGTGGAGTACGTGATGAAAGCAGATATTCGTGGTCATCGTCGTACCTATATCGGTGCAATGCCAGGAAGAATTATGGATGGTATTCAGAAAGCTGGCACATCAAATCCGGTAATGGTACTCGATGAAATCGATAAGTTGAGTATGTCTTACAATGGTGATCCTGCAAGTGCACTTTTAGAAGTGCTTGATCCTGAACAGAACAATACCTTTACAGATCACTACATGAATGTTCCGTATGATCTTTCTGATGTACTTTTTATCTGTACCGCAAATACATTGGATTCTATCCCTGAACCTTTACTAAACCGTATGGAAGTGATTGACTTCCAAGGTTATACAGCAAGTGAAAAGTACCAGATTGCGCAAAGACATTTGATTCCAAAAGCAATTGAGAAGATGGGCATTCCAAATGAACAGTTAGAATTTAGTGAGGATGCGATACGTTCAATCATTGCGGACTATACGATGGAGGGTGGTGTACGTGGACTCAAGAAGAGAATTGATTCCGTATGCCGTGCGATTGCAGTTAAACTTGCAAGAGGTCATCAAGAAAAGATTGTCATTCAGGCAAGTGATTTACCTACACTACTAGATATGAAACCACTTCACCATGAAAAACTCACAGTTCAAAAGAATCCTGGTATTGTAACAGGTCTTGCATGGACTGCAAGTGGCGGAGAGATTCTGTTTATCGAAACCCTATTAACGAAGGGCAGTGGACAGTTAATTGTGACGGGACAACTAGGCGATGTGATGAAGGAATCTGTACGGATTGCATTATCTCTTGTGAAATCGAAATTCCCAGAAGCAGATAAGATTTTAAAGACACATGATATTCATATCCATGTTCCACAGGGTGCTGTAAAAAAAGATGGACCTTCTGCAGGTATCACTTTAACAACCGCTTTAGCTTCACTGATTACCAAGAAGAAGGTTTCCCCAATAATTGCGATGACAGGGGAAGTATCCTTACGTGGTGGTGTGATGCCAATTGGTGGTTTGCCTGAAAAGTTGATGGCAGCTGCTAGGGCTGGTGTAAAGACGGTTTACATTCCAAAAGAGAATGAAGATGACTTAAAGGATATCGCACCAGAAGTGAAAGAAAAGTTAACAATTATCCCAGTTGAACAGGTGGATGAAGTCCTGAAGGCAGTTGGTATTCTGGCAAAAACAACAAGAAAACTCAAAGCAGAAATAGCATAATCACTTTGTGATTTGTTACAAAAGTCGGTGAATTGTACCGACTTTTTTTCTTTTACGTGAAACATTTGTGAATTGCTTTGCGTAGAAAGAAATGAATATTTATAATGCATGTAGCTTAAAAAGCAGGAGGTCGCGATGAAGTATAGAATTGTATCAGATTCATCTTCAAACGTATTTCACATTGAAGATATTGACTATAGAACGGTTCCTCTAAAAGTTATTATGAATGAGGGAGAGTTCTTTGATGATGAACGCACGAATGTAGAGCGTTTCTTATCCGTACTCAAACATACGAAGGGAAAAACATCCACTTCATGTCCAAATGCCTATGAGTGGGCAAGTTCATTTGATGGTGCCGATACGATTTTTGCGGTAACAGTTACAGGTGGATTATCCGGTTGTTATTCTGCAGCGATGCAGGGTAGATCACTCTTCTTGGAAGAACATCCAGAAGCGAATATCTACGTCATTGACTCATTATCCGTAGGACCAGAAATTCTATTGATTATTGAAAAGTTAAAGGAGTTAATTGCGCAGGGATTAAGCTTTTAGTGAAATCTGTGATGCGATTAATGAATATAAGAAACATACACACTTATTATTTAATATCGCAAACTTAGACAATTTAGCGCGTAATGGTCGTGTGAGTCCAGCAATTGCAAAGTTATCTGGATTATTGGGTATTCGTTGTGTCGGTAAGGCATCTGATCAAGGTACACTTGAAATCTTGCATAAGTGTCGTGGTGAAAAGAAGGCCACAAATAAGATTTTTGAGGAGATGATTGCACAGCGTTATAACGGAAAGAAAGTTCATATTGCTCACTGCAATAATGAATCTATGGCAAATGATATTAAGAATTTAATTCTACAGTCTTTCCCAGAAGCGAAGGTTGGTATTATTCCATGTACCATTGTGTGTGCCTACTATGTATCAGACCAGGGTCTGATTGTTGGATTTGAAGATAGTGAATGTTAAACAAAAAGCCGCAATCTTGGTTGATTGTGGCTTTTTATGACTTTTTCTTTTTGTATAATTCTGGGAATAAGAATTCCAACATGATAGGGAAAATGCCTTCCCAAGATTCTTCGCTATGTGTACCATTTACTACAAGATTTGGATAAGTTACACAACCACCTTGGGTAAAGAGGTGGTTGATATTCAACAACATATCCAACTCTCTGACAAGGCCTTTCTTTGTGCGCTCTTCATCTGATCCAAAATCAAGATAAATTCGCGTTTCTTTAAACTTCGTTTTTTGAATGTGATTACATAATACATGATAGTTGAAGATGTTGGCAGGAGATACACAACCTGCTTTTGAGAAATAATCGTTATACTCACTGATCATAAACTCAGACATGATTCCACCCATGGAAGAACCAGCGATACCTACGTGTTTACGATCTGTATGAATGCGATAACGTTTTTGACAGTATGGTAAGAGTGTTTCGATAAACCACTTACCAGTAATCTGTCCACAGGATTGAATTTGAATTCCTGTGAAAGTTTTTTCTGCGGTGAATGGGCAGTATTCATCCAAGCGCTCATCACCGATGTGATTACAATCTTGACCAATAATGACGATATCTAGTTTCTGCTTATCCAAATATTTCTTGATACCCCAACATTTACCATAGGTAGCTGTTTTATTATAGAAGAGGTTATGACCATCAAACATATATAAAACAGGATACTTCTTTTTACTTGTATCATAACTATCTGGAAGATATACCCAGACTTTACGAGGACTTTGGTGTAAAGGTTCAATTGGTAGTGTGAATTTTTCTATTTTTCCCATAGTGATTTACCCATCCATTTGATTTTACTCTCTGTACCATTTTTGATACGTTCGATATTTGCACGATGACGATATACCACAAACAACCATAATACAAAGATTGAAAGTGTGATTGATAGTGGATTTCCAATAAAGAAACTGATGAGAATACTAGAACCTAAACCAATCATGCTGGATAAGGAAACCATACGACAAAGATAGAGACTTACCAAGAATACAAGTAGTGGTAAGAAGAACTGAAAGAAGTATTGGTGATTGATAAATGTAGCGATACCTAAGAAGAAACCGAAAGGAAGTCGCAACTGCTTTACCACCCTTAAACTGTGCAAAGATAGGGAAGCAGTGTCCAATACAACAAGCTAGTCCTGCATAAATCATGGCATCCTTTGCGATGTAGCTAGCTAGTAACATTGAGAAGAATGCTTTGAGTGCATCTAGGACAATGACGATGATACCAACTTTCTTACCTAATACGCGACCTGCATTGGTACCACCAAGGTTACCTGAACCCTCTGTACGGATGTCCTTATGGAAGAACACTTTTTCCGATGACAAGTGACCATGGAACAGATCCAAATAAATAACTTAATATAATAACGCCAATGAAATTTAGCATAGATTAAATCCTCCTGTTGATATATTACCACATCAGTATTTTAGATATAAAATCAAAATTGATTTAAAACCCCTTTGGTTGTGACAAAATCAAGTAAAATGAACGTGTAGATTGTCGTAGGACAAGGATATTAAAGTGGCCTAATTATGATATAATACATAGGTTATTAGGAGTTTTTGCATGGCGAATAGATATGATGATAACAGTATTCAAATTTTTAGAAGGTTTAGAGGCAGTTAGAAAGCGTCCTGGTATGTATATCGGTTCTACCGATACAAGAGGATTGCACCATCTGATTTGGGAAATCGTTGACAATTCCATCGATGAAGCGTTAAACGGTTATGGTAAGAAAAATCCAAATTACGTTAGAGGCAGATGGTAGTGTCACTGTTCAGGACGAAGGTCGTGGTATGCCTATCGGTCAACATGCCAGCGGTGTGAATACATTGCAGGTTATTTTTACTGTGCTCCACGCTGGTGGTAAGTTCTCTAGTGAAGGAGGCTATAAGACAGCGGGTGGTTTACATGGTGTAGGTGCCTCTGTTGTAAATGCGTTAAGTGAATGGCTAACTGTAGAGGTTGCACATGATGGGTGAACTCGTCCGTATGGAATTTGCGGATGGTGGTAAGAAGATTGGTAAGCTAGAACATCTAGGTAAGACCAATCGTACTGGTTCTACAGTACGTTTCAAACCAGATCCACGTATCTTCTCTACAACTGAATACAAAGTATGATGTTGTGTGTGAAAAGAGCACGTGAAGAAGCCTTTCTTGTTAAGTGGAATTGCGATGGTCGTTAGCGATAAGCGCAATAAGAAAAAAATGAAACAGAAACATATCTATACGAAGATGGATTAATAGCTTTCTTAGGATACTTACATGAAGATCGCAATGTCTTAATGAACCCTGTGAAGTTTAGTGGGGAAGCCAATGGTATCCAGGTAGAAGCTGCTTTCCAATATACAGATGATTATCAAGAGAATACTTACAGTTTCGTTAACCTTGTTCGCACTGGTGATGGTGGTACACACGAAGCTGGTTTTAAGGGTGCTTTTACAAAAGCTATCAATGACTATGCAAGAAAATATGGTCTATTAAAGGCTAAGGATAAAAACCTAGAAGGTGGAGATGTACGTGAGGGTCTTACAACAATTCTTTCTGTATCTGTCCCTGAAGGATTATTACAGTTTGAAGGACAGACCAAGAGTAAGCTTGGAACTCCACAAGCCAAGACTGCAGTTGAAGCAGTTGTCTCTGAGAAGTTATCCTTCTGGTTAGAAGAAAATCGAAATCAATCCGATACATTAGTACGTAAGATGTTAAAGGCATCCCTTGCCCGTATCGCTGCACGCAAGGCAAGAGATGAAATCCGTAAGGGTAAGCGTGTTGGTAAGGGTGAAAAGGTATTATCTGGTAAGCTAGCACCTGCACAGACAAAGGATGCTCGTGTGAAAGAGTTATTCTTAGTCGAAGGTGATTCTGCCGGAGGTTCCGCAAAACAAGGTAGAGATTCTCACTATCAAGCAATCTTGCCTCTACGTGGTAAGGTATTAAACACGGAGAAATGTACACTTTCAGACATCGAAAAGAATGAAGAGTTAAATACACTCATTTATACATTAGGCGCAGGTGTTGGTCCTGACTTTGACTACAAGGAATCTAATTATGGCAAAGTTATCATTATGACCGATGCGGATGATGATGGATCTCATATTCAGATTTTATTACTAACATTCTTCTATCGCTATATGCGTCCACTGTTAGAGCAGGGAATGGTATATATCGCCTTACCTCCACTCTATAAAGTGACAAAGGGTAAGACGACAGAATATGTCTACAGTGATCAAGAATTAGATGCTTTACGTCGTAAACTTGGTAAAGTGGAAATTCAACGCTATAAGGGTTTAGGTGAAATGAACGCTACGCAGTTATGGGAGACAACAATGGACCATCCCAACGTACACTGATTAAAGTGGGTATCAGTGATGGTGTAAAGGCTGAACGTCGTGTGACTGTACTCATGGGAGATAAAGCAGAATTACGTCGTAAGTGGATTGAAGATAACGTTTCATTTACATTAGAAGATACATTTGACTTGGAGGGCTAATGGTTAAGAAGAAGACAATCGTTGACAATACAAAATATAGACCAGAGCTACTCGAAGATATTATGGGAGCTGGCTTTGGTAGATATGCCAAATATATTATTCAAGAGCGTGCATTACCAGATGCGCGTGATGGTTTAAAGCCAGTACAGCGTAGAATTTTATATGCGATGTACCATGATGGAAATACATGGGACCATGCATACCGCAAGTCTGCTAAGACAGTCGGTCTTGTAATCGGTAACTATCACCCACATGGTGATACTTCTGTATATGATGCGATGGTACGTATGTCCCAAGACTGGAAGGTACGTTTACCACTCATTGACATGCATGGTAATAACGGTTCTATTGATGATGACCCAGCTGCTGCGATGCGTTATACCGAAGCTAGACTTGCCAAGGTTACACAAGTCATGGAAGAAGACTTGGATAAGAATACCGTTGAAATGGCACCTAACTTTGACGATACAGAACATGAGCCAACAGTACTTCCTGTACCGTTTCCTGTAATGCTAGTGAATGGTGCGACAGGTATTGCGGCAGGTTATGCGACAAACATGCCACCACATAACTTAAATGAAGTGGTGGATGCGACAATCTATCGTATTCAAAATCCAGAGAGTGCTTTGACAGACGTGATGGATATTTTAACTGGTCCTGACTTTCCAACTGGCGGTATCGTACAGGGTGAGGCAGGTATCCGTGATGCCTTTACAACAGGTAAAGGTAGAATTGTTGTGCGTTCTAAGTGTGAAATTCATGAGGAGAAATCTTGCCAACAAATCATTATCACAGAAATTCCTTATGAAGTTGTCAAAGGACAGCTTGTTAAGAAGATGGATGAAATTCGTGTATCCAAAAGATATCGATGGTATCTTAGATGTACGTGATGAATCTGACCGTGAAGGTTTGCGTATTGTCGTTGATGTTCGCAAGGATATCGATGCCAATATGATTCTCAATTATTTCTATAAGAATACAGACCTACAGGTCTACTATAACTACAATAACGTCGCAATCATTGATAAGCGTCCTGTTCAGGTAGGTTTACTTGGATTATTAGATGCGTTTATCGCATTTCCGTAAGGAAGTCGTATTACGTCGTTCTCGCTATGAGTTAGATAAGATGGAAGCCCGTTGTCATATCATTGAAGGTTTGATGAAGGCTGTTTCAATCTTAGATGAAGTGATTCGTATTATTCGTGCTTCCCAAGATAAAGGGTGATGCGAAACGTAACTTGATGAATGAATTTGGCTTTGATGAACCACAGTCTGAAGCTATCGTTTCCTTACGTCTATATCGTTTATCCAATACGGATATTATTACATTACGTGAAGAGTTTGCGGAACTTGTCAATCAGATTGAAGAGACAAAAGGCAATCATTGAAAATGAAAATGTATTGCATTCCGTAATTATCAAGGAATTACGAAATGTGAAGAAAGAGTATGGCCAAGAACGTCGTACACGTATTGAAGCTGAAGTTGAAGAAATCAACTATGATAAGACAGCGATGATCGCAAATGAGCGTGTTGTAGTAACTGTCAGTCGTGATGGTTATCTCAAAGCGTGTATCTATGCGTAGCTATAATGCAGTACGGTGACCAAGAAACAGCCATCAAAGATGGAGACGTACTGATTGGTACAACAGAGTGTGATACACTCGATACACTATTACTATTTACATCCAAAGGTAATTACGCATCTATTCCAGTTTGGCAAATTGACGAAGGCAAATGGAAAGATGTTGGTATGCATCTAAATAAAGTTGTACGTATCGATGGAGAAGACAAGATTAAGAATGCAATTCTTATCAAGAGTTTCGATACGTATGCATGGATTGTGACAGTAAGTTCTGCTGGTCAAATCAAGAAGACTCCAGTGAATAACTGGCAAGTAGAGCGTAACAATAAAGTCATGACAGCGATGAACCTTGGTAAGGGATGCAGAGATGATCAATGCCTTTATCGCCTATAGTAACCAACAGATTTTTGATGGTAAGTAAAGATGGTTATTCTTATCGCTTTTGCGATTGAAGATATTCCAGCCACAGGTGTTAAGTCTAAGGGTGTTAAGGCAATGAACCTTGGTAAGGGGGATGCTCTTGCTTGGGGTTGTGTGATGAACGCAGAAGATCCAGCTGTGCTCTATATGACAAACGTTGGTCAGATGAAGCGTGTTCATACGGAAGAAATTGTCTTTGGTAATCGTCCGATGAAGGGTAATCTCATTTGTAAACGTCTAAAGACAAATCCAAGTATCGTAACACTTGCTAAGGCAGTTAGTGCAGGAGAAGAGTTAATCTTCAAGGATCCAGAAAGACAAGTATTGCGTGCATCTGAAATACCACTCAAACCACGTGAAAGTGGATTTGGTTCACCACTTGTTTTGAAAGATGGATGGAATCTATACCGTGGTATTGATGAATGTCGTATTATTGATATACCAACAGACGCAGATAACGAAGTACATGAAGATGTAGAACGTTTGAGTTTATTTGATGAAAAGGAAGGCTGATCATGACAGTATGTAAAGGTTGCGGTGCAGTATTACAGACAACTGATTCAAAAGCGATTGGTTATAGTCCAAAAGCGGACGCAGAATATTGTCAAAGATGTTTTCGTTTGATTCACTATGATGATTTAACAATCTCTATGAAGACAGGTATCGATCCTGATGCGGTCATCGACCGTATCGCAAAGATGGATGCACTAATTCTTTGGGTAATTGATCTATATGATTTTGAAGCAGGAATTATTAACGGGATTAATCGCAAACTTGCCGATAAAGATATTGTAATGATTGCGACTAAGAGAGACTTATTGCCTGCATCTTGTGGAGAAGAGAAGATTGCACATTTTGTCTTTGGACGACTCAAAGATTTGGGTATTCGCATTGAACGGTTAATTCTTGCGTCCAAAGAAGAAGAGATGGGTGTCGAAGAAATTAAAGAATGCGTTGATGAACTTGCAAATGGTAGACAAATCGTTGTAATGGGTAAGGCTAACTCTGGTAAGAGTACTTTAATCAATAACTTGATGTCTACACAGGTTCTTACCGCTTCTAGATATCCAGGTACTACCCTAGATTTCAATGAACTGGAAATTGATGGACATACCTACATCGATACACCAGGCATTGAAATTGGTAATAGTATGTTAATGGAAGTGAGCGAGGCAGATTTAAAGACAATCATGCCAAGCAAGAATGTGAAACCACAGGTATTCCAATTACGTGGTGAGCAAAGCTTCTTTATAGGAGGCTTAGCACGTCTAGATTTATCAGGCTGTCATCATGCAAGCTGTGTATGGTATCTAAGTGATCGTCTCAACGTTCATCGTACCAACGGCAACTACGCAGATGAAAAATGGAATACACATGTTGGAACATTATTTGTGCCAACAGCCATTGAAACAGAAATGAAGAAATATACAATCCGTAAAGACATGCCAAAGGTAGACGTCGTAATTGATGGATTAGGATGGGCATGTGTGAGTGGAGAGGTCAGTACAATTACAGTACATGTACCAAAGAGTGTCAGTGTGACATTCAGAAAGGCAATGTTATGAGTTTAACAACAAAACAAAGAGCGTATCTAAGAGGACTAGCACAAACAGAACGTGCAATTTTCCAGATTGGAAAAGATGGCTTAAGTGATAATCTTGTAGAAACTGTAAATAACGGTTTACGTACAAGAGAGTTAATCAAGATTTCGGTATTGAAAACAGTTACTACAGACCTTAAGGAACTAGCATTCGATTTAAGTATGCATACAAAGTCTGAACTTGTACAAGTTATAGGAAGACAAATCGTTCTCTATAAGAAGGCAAAGGAACCAAAGATTGTTTTACCATGATCGTATATACAGCACCCTTTGATCCAATAACAGATGATGAGTTACAACAGTTAAAAAATTATCACAAACAAACTCGCAAGCCGATTGCACTTGCGATAGTTGGTGATGGCATTCTAAGTTCTAGTAAGCGTAAAAAATTATGTATGCGTGCATGTAGTCCATATCGATATCTACATGTTGTAGAAATCCAACAGGATGACACATGTATTGCACTGCAATCTGAAACAGAAAGTGAAGTACGAAATGGATACTTTTACCTAAGCGCAAAAGGAATACGCAAGATACTATTAGAGAATGGTTATTACTTTGAAGAAGTAACGAAAGCACAATGTAATCCTAAACGTGCAGCACATTCTGTACGCGTTGCGCATACTGCGTTTAAACTTGCAAGAATTCATCATTTAAATAAACAACTCGCATATCAAATGGGTTTATTACACGATGTCACAAAGAAAATGAGTGATGAAGAAGGAAATCAACTTCTATCACACTTTCGACCTGCAGTATTAAAACTCGATCCTGCAGTATGGCACAGTTATACTGCAGTCATCTGGTTAAAGCAGAATCTATGTTGTTATAATAAGAAAATCTTACGAGCAATTGAACACCATACCCTTGGGGATGGTAAGAGTGCATATGATCATATCCTATACATCGCAGATAAGATTGAACCGGGTCGTCATTATGATGTGACCATGCATACAAAGATTGCAGAGAGAAATCTTAAGCAAGGGGCGGAGTATGTCCTTGCGGATGCGAAAAAATATATACTTGAAAAGGAGGGAAAACATGTCTGAATTACTGAATTTAGTACGTCATACATTAGATGAAAAATTGGCAGAGAATATCGTGACAATCGATATCCGCAATGTCAATGCATATACAGACTATTATGTCATTTGTACCGCAAAAAATCCTAGACACGCAAATTCACTCGTTGAATTTGTAGAAAAAGAAGTAACGAAGAATGGCTTTGATGTACGTCTTCGTGAAGGTGAAAGGGAATCGACTTGGGTACTCATTGATATGAATGAAGTGGTTGTACATATCTTTACAGAAGATGCTAGAAATACATATCGTTTAGAAGCCTTATGGGCTGATCAACCACAAGAAACTCTATAACAAACACGAAGATGTTTTTATAACATCTTCTTTTCAAACGAAAGGTGGTAGACCAATATGATTAAAACAATTCTATGGGATATCGATGGTACGATATTAAATTTTCAAAGTGCAGCAGAAAACTCATTAAAAAATACATTTAGAAAGTTTGGCTATGGTGAAATTACAGATGAGCTTTTACACATGTATGAGGGAATCAACGATGTATACTGGTGCAAACTCGAAAAAGGGGAAATCACAAAAGAGAAACTACTCGTAGAACGTTTTGTGGAGTTCTTTACTAAGATTGGTGTTGAAACCACCCGTGTAAAAGAATTCAATCAAGCGTACTTAAATGGATTATTAGATACGGTAGTTTTTATGCCTGAAGCATATGAAACGGTGAAGAAACTACACCCACAGTACAAACAATATATCGTTACTAACGGTGTAAAACAACTACAACGACAGAAGATTGCTAAGGCAAAGATTGAAGAATTCTTTGATGGTATCTTTATCTCAGATGAAATCGGATATGAAAAACCACAGATTGAATTCTTTGACTATGTGTTTGATCGAATTGAAACACAAAATCGGGATGAAAGTGATTATCATCGGAGATTCTTTGACGAGTGATATTGCGGGTGGAATCCATGCAGGAATTCATACCTGTTGGTATCATCCTAGCAATGAAGAAAATCACAGTGACATAAAACCAGAGTTTACAGTCACGTCTCATCTTGCATTCCAAGAGTTATTAAAGCAGTTATAAGGGAGTAAACGTATGAAGTGGTATGAACAAAAATATGTAAATCATCGAGATTGGATACTTGATCAAATGGGCTTGCTTGGCATGGAGAGTACAGAGCTAGTCGTTGTTTTACTCATTGATTTTATGAATCAAAATCATATTGAAATCACGATGGATGCTCTTAAAGAAAAGACAGGGAATACAAGAAGAGGAATTGAAACCGTGTGATATCTGCACTTTGTGCAAAAGAAAGTATTTAGATATTAAAAGCTTCCGCAAGAGCGGTTGTCTTTGACTTGTCAGGACTATTTGAAACGGATGTCGCAAGAGTTGAAAATATCCTAGATCGTTCACTCATTGATACTTTTGAGACTGAATTTGGTAGAACATTAAGCCAAAATGAAATGCAGAAAATTAGTGATTGGAATAAGGTAACAGATAAACGTTTGATTATTGCGGCACTACGTGAAGCCAGTGCGTACCAACATTTAAATTTAGGCTATATTGAAAAGATTTTATCTGATTGGAAACAGAAGAATATCACTGCAGATTCTGTAGGATCGGAGAAGAAATAATGGAACGTTTATCAGTACCATTTATTTTGGAATATCTACAGAAATTACATCCAAACGCACATTGTGAATTGACACATCGTAATCCCTATGAATTATCTGTTGCAGTAATCCTTTCTGCACAGACAACAGACGTATCCGTCAATCGTGTAACTCCTGCATTATTTGAGGCATATCCATCCCCATATGAATTGGCCAAGGCACCAACGAAAGATGTTGAGAAATATATCGCATCTCTTGGGTTATATCGTAATAAGGCAAAACAAATTGTTGGTTTTGCGCAAGGTGTTGTAGAACAGTTCCATGGAGAAGTGCCACATACAATGGAAGAGTTAACAACTCTACCTGGTATTGGTAGAAAGTGTGCAAATGTCATTATGGCTGAATGTTTTAATATTCCAAGCATTGCGGTAGATACACACGTTGCACGTATTTCTAGAAGGCTTGGACTTTGTTATCAAAAGGATGATGTGGAAAAGATTGAACGTAAACTAATGCGGAAAATTCCACGTGATCGTTGGATTAAAACCCATCATCAGATGATATTCTTTGGCCGCTATCTCTGTCATGCACGTAATCCAGAATGTTATCGTTGTCCATTCGTGAATGGATGTCATGAAAAACAAAAGAACTTAACACCACCTAAAACAAAATAACTTTCATCTCTATTTTAAAAGGAGGAAAAACTAATGAGACCATATGTTATATCAGCTTGTTCACCAGCTGATTTAAATAAACAATATTTTGAAGAACGAAATATTCCATATTTATGTTTTGAATATGAACTGGCAGATACCACCTATACAGATGACTTATTTGAATCTGTATCCGCTAGTGACTTCTATCAAGCAATGGTAGATGGCGCAATGACACGTACTTCACAGATGAACCAGATTGGTTATGAGGAATTTTTTGAGAGTATTTTAAAAGAAGGAAATGACTTATTGCACTTTACATTATCTTCTGGAATCTCTGGTACCTATAACTCTGCACGCATGGCGGCAGAAGCAATGCGTGAAAAATATCCAGAACGTAAAATCTATGTTGTGGATTCTAAGAACGCTTCTTCAGGTTTTGGATTACTTGTAGAAAAGGCTAAGGAACTTCAGGAATCTGGCATGGATATTGATACACTTCATGAGTGGATTGAAGCACATAAGTTAGAATGTCATGCATGGTTTTTCTCAGGTGATTTAACTTTCTTTATCCGTGGTGGAAGAATCTCAAAGACTGCAGGAACCATTGGTAATATGTTGCGAATTTGTCCTTTAATGCAGGTGGATTCAGAAGGGAAACTTGTTGTACGTCAGAAAGTCCATGGCAAGGAAAAAGTCATTCGTGCCATCGTAGAAAAGATGGAAGAATACGCCGAGAACGGTCATGACTATCATTGGAAAGTCTTTATCTCTCACAGTAATTGTTTAGAGGATGCGAATGCAGTAAAAGAGTTGGTTGAAGAAAAGTTTCCAAATACAAAAGGAAAGATTACGATTTTTAATATCGGACCGGTTATTGGTGCACATACAGGCCCTGGAACAGTTACATTATTCTTCTGGGGTAAAGATCGTTCTGTAATTGAAAAAATTGCATAATACATATTTTTCAATGATAGGGAAACCTATCATTTTTTTGAATTCAAACTGGTGAATATATGGGCACTTGATAAGATGTGGTTGTAACTGAAACAGTGAGAATGTTAAAATGGTATGGCTTATGAGGTATAACTCATAACAGGGAGGGAAAATGAAAAAGTTAACAGCATTATTAGCTAGTGCAACAATGGCTTTGTCACTTGTAGGATGCTCAGCAGGAAAAACATATACTGGTGAAGCATATGGACATGACAAGGAAAACCCAGTTAAAGTTACTTTAACAATCAAAGACAAGACAATCACTAAGGTAGAAGTTGATGCGTCTCACGAAACAAATGGTATTGGTTCAAAGGCAGCAGAAACAATGCCAGGAGCAATCGTCGCAGCTAACTCTTTAGATGTTGATGGGGTATCAGGTGCTACACAGACATCTAAGGCTATCATCGAAGCAGCTACAGCAGCTTTGAAACAAGCAGGACTAGAACCATCAGACTTAGTAAGTAAGAATACAAGCACAACAAAGGCAAAGGATATTGAAGAAACAGTAGACGTTGTTGTAGTTGGTGCAGGTGGAGCTGGTATGACAGCCGCTATTACTGCAACAGATGCAGGTAAGAAAGTTATCGTAGTAGAAAGCCAACCAATTGCTGGTGGTAACTCTGTACGCTCAACTGGTGGTATGAATGCGGCTAAAGACACCATACCAAGATAAGAATGAATTTAAAGAAGCTGCAGGTGTTGAAAAGACATTAGCGACTGCAGCAGAAAAGTTCGCAGATAATGCAACAATCACAGCTTTAGCAGCTACAGTTAAGTCACAATGGGATGCATACCAAGCAAACCCACAGGGATACTTTCGATTCTGTTGAATTAATGGAATTAGATACAATGATCGGTGGTAAGGGTAAGAATAACCCAGAACTCGTTAAGAGCTCCTTGCGGAAAATTCTGCAGACGCTATTGAATGGTTAGCATCTATCGGTGCTGAAGTAAAGAACGTCGGTGCATTTGGTGGTGCTTCTGTTAAGAGAATTCACCGTCCAGTAAACGCTGATGGCAAGGTAACTGCTGTTGGTGCATATATTGTTCCTATCTTTAGAAAAGAACCTACAAGATCGTAATGTACAGTTCTTATTTGATACAACAGCGAACGAAATTATCATGAAGGATGGTAAGGCAGTTGGTATTAAGGGTACAGGTAAGGATGGTCATAAGGTCACAATTAATGCGAAGTCAGTTGTTATCGCAACTGGTGGATTCGGTGCTAACGCTGAAATGGTTGAAAGTACAAGCCTGAATTAAAGAGCTTTGCGACAACAAATGCAGAAGGTGCACAGGGTCAAGGTATTGATATGGCTACAGCAGCAGGTGCTGCTACAGTGGATATGAATCAGATTCAGATTCACCCAACAGTACATATCGAAGAAGATGGTAATGCACACCTAATCACAGAAGGTCTTCGTGGAGATGGTGCTATCTTAGTTAACGCTGAAGGTAAGAGATTCTACGATGAAGTTTCTACACGTGATAAGGTATCTGCTGCAATCATCGAACAAACAGATAAGAGCGCATGGTTAGTTGTTGACCAGGCAATGGTTGATAAGTCCGCAGTTATCGCAGGTTATATCAAGTCTGGTTACACAGTAACAGGTGCTACATATGAAGAACTCGCAAAGGCTATGGGTGTTGATGAAGCTACATTTACAAGCACAATGAATACTTGGAACCAAGCAGTAGAAGCTAAGAGTGACGCAGAATTTGGTCGTACAAGTTTCGCAAATCCATTGACGACAGCTCCATACTATGCAATTAAGATTACACCAGCGGTTCACCATACAATGGGTGGTATCGTAATCAATCCTAAGGCAGAAGTATTAAACGAAAAGGGAGAAGCTATCTCTGGATTATACGCTGCTGGTGAAGTAACTGGTGGTGTACATGGTGCTAACCGCTTAGGTGGTAATGCAGTAGCTGACTTTGTAGTATTCGGTAGAATTTCTGGACAAAGTGCAGCAGACAACGCTAAATAATCACATTTACATAAAGGATACCGATGAGGTATCCTTTTTATGTACACGGGAGAACATATGAAACTGAAAGATGTATTACGTCAGTATGACGAACAATCATTATATTTTTATGCAAGAGATTTGGGCATTCAAGCTGCAAAATAAAATCGCAATGGAAGAACTATATGAAAAAGATGGTAGAAACCATTCTCATGCATCATCATATCGAAAAATCGACTTTCGATATTAGATGATGAAACGTATCGAGTATTCATGCAAGTATTTAGAGATGAGGAAAGTCGAGAAGAAGATAATCTACGTTTAGAGCGCTTATTGGATTATGATTTGATTGCATTTGAAGGAGAAGAACTCTTTGTTGTGGAAGAAGTAAAAAAATATCTTTTGCGCTGCCAAAATGATTCAACCTTCCAACAACAACGTTTACAGAAAAGTATGGTTATTACAGTGTCAACAGGTGTTAACGCACTATTGGGGCGAGTGTTCTATTGAACAGTTTTGTAAAGGTACTCTTGTTGAAAAGATTGCTTTGTGGAAGATGTTGATATCCAAGCTCTTTTACAACAACTTCCAGTAGGAGAGGTACAGATTGCAGTGAAAAGGAGAACCAAGTTTATTGGCGCTCACTTTCTAAACTCCTCCATGTTGAAGGAGTATCGAGAAAGTCTCAACAACGCTTTTGATTACTATCTTCCTACAGTTGATGAAATTAAGATGTTGTTTGAATATGATTACGATATCCAACAAGAAGGCATACAAAGATTGAGAACAATACTATTATTGAAAGAGTTAGAGGAGAGAAGATGTTGATCAACTTCTTCATGAGGTATGGAATGATCTTTCCTATGGCTTTAGAGCTATGAGGAATCTATGCACGTTGTTTAGAGAAGACAGGATTATCATCTGACAGAATTACCGCTATCACTTCATGAAGAGATTGATAAAAAGTTGTCGTAAGTTTATCTATCGTGGACATACATATCTTGAAACAATCAATTGAACAATTGGGTATATGGATCACGTGGAATATTGATTGGTGTTATAATTCCGTATAATTTGAGGAAAGAGGATTATATGTTATTGAGTACAACAATCGGTATATTAATACCATTTGTCGGCACATCTTTAGGTGCCGCAATGGTATTTGTCTTAAAAGATAAAATGAGTGAGAAACTGCAGAAGGGGTTAACTGGATTTGCGGCAGGTGTCATGGTAGCTGCATCGTTTTGGAGTTTATTAGTTCCTGCTTTAGAACAATCTTCTTCACTTGGAAAGTTATCCTTTCTTCCTGCCGCAATCGGCTTTTTGGTAGGAGTAGGTTTCTTGTTATTCTTAGATGAGGCAACACCACATATGCATCTGGACAATACAGAAGAAGGTCCAAAAGAGAACCGTCTATCACGCTCGATGAAGTTGATTCTTGCGGTCACACTACATAATATTCCAGAAGGAATGGCAGTCGGTGTTGTCTATGCAGGTTGGTTAAATGGAAATAGTTCTATTACATACTTTGGTGCACTAGCCTTAGCACTTGGTATCGCTATTCAAAACTTCCCTGAAGGTGCGATTGTATCAATGCCACTTAGAGCTGAGGGAATGCCAAAGTGGAAGACCTTTGTGTATGGAGTCTTATCTGGGTTGGTAGAACCAATTGGTTCAATTATAACCATCTTATTTGCGACACAGGTCGTACCATTACTTCCATACTTCTTGAGTTTTGCGGCAGGTGCGATGATGTATGTTGTTGTAGAAGAGTTGATTCCTGAGATGTCGGAAGGAAAACATACAAACATTGGAACAGTTTTATTCTCATTAGGCTTTGTGACAATGATGATTTTAGATGTAGCGCTTGGATAAAAATAAAACGATTCTTCACAATGAAGAATCGCTTTTTATATTTGTCTCTTTTTTAGAGTATTTGTTTGGGTTAATTATGCAGAAACTTCTGCATAAGATTCATAGCGGTACTCATTAATAATATTGATTGTACCGGATTCAGCTTCACGGACTAGTTCAGCTTGTCTGCTGGCATCTGCGTATTCAATGACTGTACTACCGTTGCTGTTTGCTGTGTATTCAATTCTATAGCTCAATATGAAAACCTCCTTTTCTTTCTCTTTGATAAATGAAATGTATTGTTACAACTTCTTTATCTTGGAAAGATTATAGGGCAGAATAAAAATTTTTGCAAATTGAATGCATAGAAAAAGTCTTCCGAAGAAGACTTTTTAGAAGTAAATGTAGACTGTAACAGTAGAGCCTTTCTTGACTTTCTTGCCAATTACGCTATTACCATTGCTATCACGTACATCCTGAACTCTACCACTCATGGATGCGATTGTATCTCCGACAGCACGGTTGATTGTGATACCATTTGCGTTACCCCATTCAACGTACTGACGAGGGTCACTGTAACTTGGTACTGCAACTTTCGCTACTGGTGTACGGAAGCTTACGCAGACTTCATTTGAAGCGACTGTATCATTCTTTTCGTATCCATAGTAACCACATACTTGTGTATCTGTATCTGGTTGTAGACCATCTATGACTTTCGATAACTGATCACCTGTGTAGTTAATTGTTGCGACTACAGCACTATTTTGTACGACACGTGCTTTATATGTAATTGGACCAGTGATCCATGAGATATCGAAGGTCTTATCGTCATGACTTTCTTCGACAAGTTTCGATGAATCAGGATATGGTGTCCAAGCAAAGTTTACAGTATCGTTAGTATCATCATAGGATGCTGTAAAGGAAGCTAGGTTTTGAGGAGTTGTAATAAGGTTTGTATATGTACCAAGTTTTAGAATACTCTGTCTTGACAAGACCTGTTGATACATAATCAGATGGGATTGTATCATCTGGTGCGACATATGGGTATAGGCCTTTGATATGGGTAATCTTACTAATACCTTCAGGCATTGCAAGTTCACCAGGAGTACCATAGAGCACTTTCTAGTGTATCTAGAACAGTACTGATAATAGCACCAGGGATATTCATATTTAACTTCCATCTTGAGAAGTATGTATCTGCACCAGCAATGGCCTTTTCATAACCAGACCATACCGCAATTGTAAACTGTGTTGTTTGACCAACCATCCATTCATCCTTAGCTGCCCCAACTGGAATGCCATATTCTAGACCAGCATCACCCCAGTCAGTTGTACCTGTCTTACCATATACTGGATAACCCTTACGAATTGCGTACATGTAGTTACCCCAGTCTTGGTCAACTGCGTTACGCATCAAGTAAGAGGCGAGATAAGCAGCTTGAGGTGATAGAAACAGATGTTCCGGTTGTAGGAGCAACATATGGGATCCTTTCTGACCGTTACGGTAGAAGATTGTGTTGATTGTATGAGGCTTGATATAGTTACCACCATTGATGAGTACACCTGTAGCAGCTGCTAATTCTTGTGCAGATACACGCATATTACCACCACCAATCGCGAAGCTAATATCAAATAGCTCTGGTTTAAACTGACTAAATCCTAGAGAGGTTAAGTAGTTTGTGACACGCTGTACACCTGATTTATCAATGACAGCTTGTAATGTGTTAATCGCGACAGTATTTAGAGAGAGACCAACAGCCTTAGATAAATCAACAACACCCCATTTTGTATTGTCGAAGTTATTGAATGTCCAGTTACCATACGTAACAGGCTTATCTACAACGGTATGAGAAGTTGCCCAACCTAAATCTTCAAACGCTAATGCGTAATCAAGAACTGGTTTGATTGTGGAACCTGGCTGGTTGAACTGTTCGGTAGCGTGATCCAATAACATCGATCCGCCACTTGCCCAGTTTCTTCCACCCATGATACCAACGACTTTCACCGGTTTGGTTATTGATAACGATAGAACCTAATTCATATAAATCATCAGGGAAATCGATACCAGCTGTACCAGCCTGAATACTTTCAAGCTGTGCTTGTACAGTAGGGTTCATGTTTGTGTGGATTTCCATTGAAACGTTCATTGGATCAAGTCCAGTCACTTCACGAGCCTCTTTGAGAGCTGCATCGATATATGCCTGATAAGTATAATCGGTATTGATTGTTGATTTTGCGTCAATCAATAAGTCTTCAACTTTGATAGACTTTGGCAAGGTCACATTCTTCTTGGGTAATGTAGCCATGGTAAACCATTAAGTCTAATACTGTATTACGACGTTTTGTCGCTTTATCAAGGTAATTATGTGGGTCAAATGTATATGGTGAGTTAATGACACCTGCAAGCATTGCGCTTTCTGCAAGGTTTAATTCCCAAACATTCTTACCATAATACTGTAAGGATGCCTTTTGTACACCACGGATATTACCTACACCACCGAAATTCATCTTATTTAGATACATTGTAAAGATATCTTCTTTGGAGGAATTTTTTTCAAGTTCCATCGCTAAAAGCAATCTGTTGTACTTTATACTGGATGTTCTTGGTTTTTAGAAGTTCCCTGCTTGATCATCTACGAAGTAGGTTAACTTAACCAGCTGCATCGTAAATGTAGAACCACCTTGCATAGAACCATGAAGTACAGTTTCAATAATTGACTTTGTAAAACGTGGGATATCAAATCCGTTATGGCTAAAGTAGCGTGAGTCTTCGACTGCTAAGAAGGCATCCACCATTGACTTCAGGAATCTGATTGTAAACAACGTTTTCACGCAATGTTTGTCCATACGTCCGCAATCTTTGTACCATTTGCGTCTAATACAATCGTAGATTGGAAGTTAGTGAAGTCATCCAGTCTGAACTGTGGGGTTCCTTTTAAAGC